>Ga0265299_10000265_pt1 | contig 67857 bp, 36 predicted proteins | sample AusTroGonzalo_MG_4_FD_193485 | JGI IMG/M metagenome (GOLD analysis project Ga0265299, IMG submission 193485) | Bovine rumen microbial communities from tropical cattle in Woodstock, Queensland, Australia - Gonzalo_02 | ecosystem: Host-associated > Mammals > Digestive system > Stomach > Rumen ... | reverse complement strand
TGCGCACTTTACAAGTCAAGGCGAAACTATGCCGCCATCCAGCCTTGACGAAGTTATCAACACCCAAGGAATACAACGATGAAAAAGTTTAGAATTCCCCCTTGCAAGAACCATAGCTTGTCTCCGATGGTTGGCAAAGAGGCTTCACTAACGTTCCGCCTTATGCTTCGCACATTTCAACCACATGCCTTGGCCATGGAATCGGGTTTGAAATGCGGCTTCGCCGCAGATGCCGCTAGAACGGCAGAGAGTGGTCACCGGACGGTTCGGCGGGCACGGAAGTAGACCGTGACCCGCACGCCCTTCCTGATGCGCACCGTCTGAACCGTCTGGCGCACATGGTTGGCGATGGCGAAGCCCTTCTGCGGGCCATAAGGCGGGCCATTGTCCCCGCGGCCCCGCGGATCGCCGCCCGTTGAAGTCCGCCACGGTGTCTTCTCCTGCCGGAAATCGCCGTCCGCGATCTCAAGTCCGTCGGCGCGGATGGCGGAGTACTCCGTCTTGCCGCCATATCCGCCCGAGAGGGCGAAGGTGCAGACCGCGTCGCAGGCGGGGGTGAAGGCGAAGGAATAGTCAGTCCACTCGCTAGGAGCCATCGCGGACACGATCGCATACACGCGGCGGCCTTTCTGCGACGCGAGCAGGTCGCAGTTGCGCATGTCGTCCAGCGCAAGCGCCTCCACGCCGGCGGGCAGCTTCGCAGTGTGGACATCGATCCGTACCACCGATGGCGAGAAAGGCCTCTTCGGGAGTCTGTCAGGGCGCGTCACGTCTTTGCCGAAGCGCGTCGCCGGGGATAACCTGTCTGCGCTGGCGTAGAGCCCCATGCGTTCTACCGGCAAGTCACCCACCACCTGCCACGCCGCGCTTCCAGGACGAATCCTGAAATCCAATTCCATGAAATCGGCGAAGACGTCCGCGCCGTCGACGACGACATTGTTCGTTACTTCGAAATACGGAAGAATCTCCTTCATGGGAGGAAGCAGCATTTCGCCCGAAGAGGCCAGGACGTTGTCCTTGATGCGGTTGAACAGTGGATCATGCGCGAGATACTTGTCCGGCATGGCGAGCAACCGGGCCATCTCAGGATAGCGCGCGCGCCACAACTCGCCCTCGTAGAGCGCCCTGCCGCGCAGCAGCTGCCTGTAGAGATACGACTCCTCGCCTTTCTTGTGCACGCTGCCGAACTGCGCGGCACGGCGCGAACTTACGCGTATGCCGGTTTCGCAGGACACAAGCACGTTGGACACCACGGTGTTGCCGTTGCCGCCTCCGATGTGGACGCCCAACGTGCCGCCGTTCACGATATTGCCGCGCACTATGTTGCCCGACGAGAAGTCGTCGAGGTATATGGCGTCGTTCATGGTCGCATGGGGACGCTTCCCCGTCTGGTGGATCAAGTTGTACTCGATCACCGTGCCGCGCTTCGTCCAGTCGCGCTGGCAGCAGTAGATGGCGCCTGCGTCGTCGTTGTACTGGCATGTATCGTGGATCACGTTGAAGGCGATGCGGTGGTCATTCCCGTTGAACCACACGCCCTGATGGACCGTGTGGTGGATGAGATTGTGGGTGCAGACGTTGCCGACGCCCGAGAGCGACACACCGGGCCTGTAGCTCGGGATCACCTGTCCGTAATGCTCGATGCGGCAGTTGTCCACAATGTGGCGCGCAGGCCGAAGCGACGGCTGGCTGCCGCCCTTCAGCTCCACGCCGCCCTCGCCCAAGTTCGAGAGATCGCATCCGGACACATGCGCCTTCTCGCCGCCTAGGAACCTGACGCCCCACGCACCTGTGAGACCGATGCGGCACGCACGCACCGTCACGTTCGTGGCGTCGCTGAATCGAAGCGCGTCTCTGCGCGAGCAGGAGAAGTCGAGACCCTCGAAGGACGCGTGCGACAAGCCGGCCCCCGAGACTAGATCCATCACGGCGCCTATCGCCGGCGGAGCGGCCGACACATCCGCCACGGGCCACAGATACAACTTCCTCCTTGCGCGGTCCATCACCCATTCTCCTGGCGAATCAAGCGCCGAGAGGGCGTTGATCACGCGAAAAGGCGCATCCCTCTTGAAACCGCGCGGATACCACCTGTTGTCGAGGGCCATCGTCCTTGCAGCGAGATCGATGTTCGTGACGGCCATCTTCATGTCGGCATACTCGTGCAGGAACATCCCATACACCCACAGCTCCGGCTCCTTCGCCCAGGTGTCCAGCTCCGGACGGTCGCAGACGAACACGCCGGAGACAGATCTCTTGCCGAGCGAACCCACATTCACCTCGCCGCCGACCGTTCTGCCAGTGAAGATATAGCTCTTCGCCATGCGCTCCGGAGTCTCCTCAAGGTTGGGATGGGATGCGATGGCTAGCCGCCGCCCATTCTGATACAGCCACAGCGGATAGTTGAGCCGTTTGGCGTAGCATTCCTCCGAACCGCCGCCGAAGTCGGGAATCGGTCCGTCCCACGGCACATCGGCCTCGAGCACATGGCCGCGTGCGGCGGCTGGCAGGAGTTCAAGTGCCTTTGCGTCCGCCACTGGGCGCCAGCCAGTCACGTTCCGCGCACCCGAGAGACGCACCTTCCCGCGCACCGCCGCGCGCCAGACCACAGGCGACGAAGCAGTGCCCGAATCGCGTCCGTCCAGCTCAAGCGGCTCGTCCAGACGATACTCGCCGTCGGCAAACGTCACCACCGCTCCGCCTTCCGGCAGATTGCCGCCGTGCTCCGCCCGCATGCGCCGCAGCGCATCGCGCGCCGCCGCCGGAGTCTTGATCGGGCCCGACGGATCCACCGTGATCCGCAGAGGCCCGGCCGTCAACTCCGCCGAAATGCCCCCAGCGGCAATCACGCACAGCAAGGCCTTGAGGATTCTTGTCTCAATCTTCATAGCACATTCATTCTTGGAGCATGGAACATCCGCCGGTTGGCCGCTCAAGGCGGCAACGCACTAGCGGAATATGATGACGGTTTTGTCGGTCACCGAGAAGTTCATGCGTATCTCGCCGCCCACGGCCGTGAAGGAACCGCCCAGGCCAGGCACTCCAGTGTTGACGACGCGCCATCCCGACACGTCGGGCGCGACTCCCGCATAGGTGGCAACGACCACGTCTCTCGCATACGGCTTGGTGAGCGCGGTCTCCTCTGTTCTGCCAAGATCCACCTTCGTGCGACCGGCGAATGCAACTCCGGAGAACTCGAGCTTATCCTGCACGGCACCGTCATCCCCCATCGCCACCTTGCATGTGCATGACGCAAGCGTGCCGCCCGACACGGTTCCGCTCCCCTTCAACTTCATGTCCGAGACCGAAAGCCCGTCGAACGAGACCGTCCCTTCCGACACGTCCAACACACCTGTGAATACAGGGACAGCCGTGAAAGCCAGGGTTCCAGGGCCTTCCTTCGTAACGCCGCCTTCTCCCGAGACGGTCTGGGCCATGGTCCATGTGGCGCCGGAAGGAGGCGCGAGGACGAGTCCGCGCCCGGTGCCCGTGGCCTTCACGATCAAACGGGACTGATTGTCTCCCGCCGAGAAGGTGTAGCTGGAATCCGACGGATCCCAGACGCCGTCGTCGAACTCAAGCGTCACGGTGGACGATCCGTTGATCCACACAAAGGTGTCGCACTTGAAGACGGACCCGTTTCTGAACACCATCTTTCCGTTTGCGCCTGCGCCAAAGACACGTCCCCTTCCGCTGCTCACGCCGCTGCGCCCTCTGAACGTGGAGTTGTCGAACACCATCGTGCAGGCGGAGCCGTTGAACTCAACGGCGTGATTGTTGTCGTTAGGCGACAAAAGCTGGGCGCCGTTCGTGAACATCCAGGTGGGCTCTCCGGGCACTTCCACTCCGGAGCGCAGTGCATAGATGTATTCGGAGAAGTCAAGAGTCGAGCCGTCGACGAGCACGCGGCCGTGGTAGGAGACGTCGGCGTTGCGTCCGTTCTGGAAAGACGTGGTGACGAATGTCGCACCGTTCGTCAGGACAAGGGAAGGCGCCGTGGCGTCGGAGGTGCTGCCGGCGCACCCGCTGCCCAGATGGAAATGCGCCGCATTCTGGAGGGTGGCCTTGGCGCCATCGACCACAAGCCGCGCCTGGCGCTCGATCCCCCTCACCGGCATGCCCACATACGTGGAGGCGAGAACCTGTGTGTTCGGGGTGCCGAGGCGGAAATGGGCGTCAGGGCCTGTGCCCTTCAGCACAAGATCGCCTTCCGCCACGTTGAGCGTTGTATATTGAACCGTGGGCGGCACGCCGTTTGTGTCGAACACGATCGTCGTCCTTTCCGGGTTCGCGTCCTTGTTGGTCTGCTTGCCGCCATTTACACCGAGCGTCACCGTGTTGCCCGTCTCATACACGAGCCGTCCGGGGCCGCGCTTGATCGTGCAGCCCTGCGTGAAGACGGGGGCGTCCATCGTGACATCGGCGTTGCATTGGATCACGGCCGCGTCGGACGCCGCGCCCGTATTCAACGCGAGAGAGTACGGCGACCTTCCCGATTCGCCTGCGGAGCCGAACGAGATGGTGCCCGTCCCTAGCGACAGCGGAGTCCCCGCTTCAGACGAACCGAAGCCAAGTGCGTCAAGCGTCGTCCCGGCCAACATGCCGCCCGACACCGTGAGACCCAGGCAGAACAAATTGCCCGTGCCCGAAAGGACCGTGCGTCCCTCGCCTTCCTTTATGAGCCCGCCGCGCCGGACATCCCCCTGCAGATTCAGCGTCGCGTCCCTCGCCACCACCGTGATGAGATGCTCCATCGGATCGAACACCACATCCTCGGTGATGTTGCTTGTCCCCGAATCAACGGTGATCACAAGATCCCTTGCCTCGCGCACATGCATCTTGAGGAGGTAGTTCCCGGCACCGTCCGCGGCATCCTCGAGGTCACACGCCTGCGAAGCGCCAAGGCCGCGCGCGATCGCGTCTTTCCAGGCCTTCTTCGTGTTTTCGTCGAACTCGTGCGTGGAAGAAAGGAGAGTGTAGTCGTCGTCCGTCGTGAATGTACCCGAAAGAGCGAGGCGCACGTTGTTCATCACCACCGGCCCATCCACGGCCAGGGTCGTCCCGGCCGTCAGGTTCAGCACGCCCGGCGTGGCCGCGTCACCCACCGTCAGAGACGTCGCTCCGTTGGCCGTCGCATCCGAGAACGTCACGGCCGCGCCGTTCGTGACCACCAGTGCGCTTGCGTGGCGCGCGTTCTGGGCGAACTCCACCGTGCCGCCCGCCGCAACAAGGACGGACTCCGACGAGTCGGTCCCGTAGAGGGTCTTCACTCCGGAACCCGCCAGGACGAGGCGGCCCTGCTGGCCGGCCATGTCGCTGAAGTTCTGCCGGATGTGGGTCGCGTAGCCGTTGGAGTCGATGACGATCCCCTTCTCGCCCAGCTTGGCCTCGTCGAATCCGTTTATCATCTGATGGCCCGTCCCGTTGAGCACGATGCGGCCGCCGTCGCCCTCGAAGACGGTCCAGCCCGTGCCGCCGTTGCAGCGGGACCCCACGCCGGCCACGACGCGGTTTGCGTTCACCGTGCCGCCGTTGAACCTCAGGCGGACGAGGCGGTTCGTGCCCTTGTTGCCCGTCGCCTGGATGCCGAGCTGCTCCTCAGGGTAAAGCGTCGTCGGGGAGGCGGCGGGAACAGTCAGAACGCCTCCGGAGATCGTAACGACGGATTCGGGGGTCGTAGAATACTCTGTTCCGATGGCGAACCGCGGAAGCGTGGTTTCGCCGCCAGAAATGTCGATGATCGCCGTGCCGAACGTCGCGCCGAGGCCATAGCCGGAGGCCGCGCAGAACGTGCCGCCGACGATCTCCACGATGCTGGTGGCGTTCGCGGCGTGCGGAGTGAACGCTCGATGGGCATAAGTCCCGGAAGAGATGTCTATGCGGCCGTTCTTGAGGCGCAGAATGCCCACGGAGCGTGCGGTGTTGCCGCATACTATGTGCTGATACGTCCCATTTACGTTCAAGCGGGCGTCGTCGCCATCGACGATCAACTCGCCGCTTCCTCCGGTCTGGTTCGCAATCATGATTGTGCCCCTCTTGACTTCAAGTTCGCCGCCCTTCAGCTCATATATGCTGGTGCCGTAGCCGTCGCCTACGTTGAACCGCTTTCCGTCTGCGACAAGTATCTTGCCTGACTTCTGCACGAAGCGGTTCGTGCAGGCGGCGGCCGTCGCCGACGACCATCCCAGCAGCTCCAGGCGGTTGGAGATCCCCATCGTCCCTCCGTCGAACGTGAAGACTGCCGGCACATTGGGATTGTTCGCCCTCAGCGTAAGTATGCTCGCCGTCCAGTCCGAATCCTTCGACGTGACCTCGCCGTTGTAAAGATACACGTCTGTGCTGTTGGCGGCGTTCGTCGCGACCACCACGGCGTTTGTGAACGCCAGGGAGATCGAATGGGCCCCTTCATTCGCCGACGGGTTGCCAAACTCGAACTTGGCCGCGCCGATTCGCATCGTGGAGTCCACGACGCATACGCTCGCAGTTGAGCAGCATGGAACGCCATCGACGGACACCGCCGCCATCCCGATCTGCGCATCGTTGCGGAACGCCAAGGTCGAACCATTGCGGGCGAAGAATCCCATGTTGGCGCCCAAGGACGAGTTGTATCGGACACTGCCGAAACTGATGGCGGAGCCCTCGTCGGCCACGAAACGGCAGGGGCGCAAACGCGGGAAGAATGTCTCGCCTTTGAACGTCACCTCCGCGTTGTCCGTAGCCACGACGCGCGACTCGCCGAGACGGGGATTCTCCGCGAGGGAGAAGGTCATCGACCCCAAGACAGTGCTCTTCCCGCCCGAAAAGCTGGCGCATCCCAGATCAAGCGGATAGCCGTTCAGCGTGAACGACGGCAACGTCGCGTCGATGTCCTTGAACGACACGCGCGCCACCGGATACTTCTGCTCGTCCTGATACTGGCTCGCCGCAAAAAGATCGAAAGAGGGCAGCGCGCCCGTCTTGCGTCCGCCGACAGGGTCGCACATGTCCAGCGAGCTCACGCCGGTCCCCTGCCCTTCGAATGTGATCTCCGCGCATTCGCCGAGCGTCCCCCTGGTCGTAATCCTGGCGTTTACGAGCTGTAATACCGACAGATACTTGATATCTTCGTATGACGAGACGTTATACGATATCCAGCCGAGCGAGATGTTGTCCAGCCACATGTACCAGGGGCGTTTGTTGCTGTCCGTGCCATACGGGTGAGCCGGATCGGCCGCGCCGATGGTGAAGGATGAGCCGGTGGCGTCCAGCGAGGACTCCATGCCGGCGTAGGTGTACCAGCGCATCTCCGCCTGGGTCGTGACGCCGGCGTTTGGGATGGACACCGTGCCGCCGTTGACGAAGTGGATGTAGGAGTAGTCGCCGGCCACGGGCAGACCGGACGGGTCGGTTGCGTTGCTCCAGTGGGCCGAGTCGTTCCAGTACCCGTCCCAGACGTCGTCCACGCCCCGCCATGTCACATTGCCGCAATAGGCCATGCCCACTGCGACGCAAACGACAAATCCAATGATTTGCTTGGCCGATTTCATGCCGCCATCGCTCCTTTGCCTTTATTCAACTTCACTTGAGCGCACCGTCCTCCGCATGCATCGAAGACGGCGCGCCTCCATGGCGTTGCGCCATGCGAGTATCATATCATATTCCGGTCTTTTGGGAAACCGGAAAACCACATAAAGCGACCGGCCCTAAATTATTTATACCAGCCAGGACTTTCAGCAGAAGAGATTCTCGCCGACAACCTGCGGAGCGCGGCGCGTGCCTTGATCGAGCCGAAGTCGGACGCCTCCTGATAATGGTAGATGGCCAGGCGGAGGCCGTTGCGCCCTGCCACGCCATGTTCGTAGCACTCCGCAAGCAGCCTGTGGTCCCTCGCATTGTACGGATCGCACTTCAGGCTTTCTTTGAAAAGCCGCGCCGCTCTGCGGTAGTTCCGCTTGGTGCCTCTGCCTTCCGTGAGATGCATTGCGAGATTGCTCTTGGCTACGGAGTCTCCCGCCTCTGCGCTCCTTATGTACCAGTATACGGCCTTCTCGGAATCCACCGCCCCACCATACCCGTCAGCATACATTACGCCTAGATTGTTCTGGGCGCCAGAATGTCCGCGCTCGGCCGCTTTGGTCAACCAATAACGCGCTATTACATAGTCTTGTACGATGTTCCGCCCCAGTCTGAAGTTCTCCCCTTCAGTGAACTGCGACTCAAGATGTCCCTTCCAGGCGAGATAGAGACGGATCTGGCGCGCGCGTTCGATGGGGACGTCCTTGTCGTTTACCATGTGGTCCAGCACCGGAAACGCCGCCTCGATCGTGTCGCACTGCACAGCGACCGAATAATCGCCCGTCGAGCCCTGCACAACCGAAAGTTCGCACGACCTAGCCAATGCCGCATCACCCGCGGCTCGTGCCTCCCTCAGAGCGGCCGACAGCTCGTTCTCAATCTCAATCACCATGCCAACCCCTCAGAATCCAATGTGGCCGTGATGCGCGTCCGCCTTTATCATGGCCTCCTTCTCGAGCTCTCCGATCCGCATGGCGTTGTCCACGCCGTTGCCGAGGTAGAAGAGGGCCTGGCGGACAGTTCTGAAATCCCCGGGCGCCAGGTTCGCTATGGAGTCAAGCCGCGCCGACTCCGCGGAGCTGAGCGTCGTGTTGAACATCCGCTCGAAGAACACCCTCTTGCCGGCGTCGTCAAGATAGCCGAACTCCACCTTGAATGTGAAGCGGCGCAGGACGGCCTGGTCCAGATTGTCGAAGAAATTCGTCGCCCCGATCATCACGCCGTTGAAGTTCTCCATCTGATGGAGGAGCTCGTTCACCTGCGTCACTTCCCAGCTGTGGTCGGCGCTGGCGCGGCTCTGCAGAAGGCCGTCGATCTCGTCTAGGAACAGTATGGCCTTCTCCGCCTCGGCCTCGGCGAAGGCGCGCGCGATCTTCGCCTCCGTTCCGCCGACGTATTTGTCGAGAAGGTCTGAGCCCATCCTCACCACCACCTTCGTCTTCAGCGCCGAGCCCACATACTTCACGTATTCGGTCTTCCCTGTGCCGGGCGGCCCCCACAGGAGAAGATTCATCCTGGGCCTGTCCGCCTGCGAAGAGACGCCGCCCTTCGCAGATTCCTTCTGGAAGTTGCGAACGGCTTCGAGGATCTTGTCAAGCCCCACGTCACCCCTGATGTTGAGGCCGTCCAACGAGTAGTCCGACGCCGGGCCGTTCTTCCCGTCCTGGATCGCCGACTGCATCAGTTCGCAATGTGGACGCATGATCCTGTCCACAAGCCCGGCGGCAGTGGCAGAATCGGGATTAAGCCGCTTGACGTTCTCTAGGACCATCGTGATGCCGCCGGCGCTAGTCTCGTAGCGCCCCGCCAGTTCGGCGGCGGACGAGGCAGGGATCAGCTCGCCCATACCGAGCTTGCGTATGTTGTTCTTCCATATCTTCTCGCGCTGCGCGAGGGTGAGCGAACGGAAATTCACCGAATAGTCGAAGCGGCGGCGCACTGATTCATCCATGTCATCGGCGGCGGCGTTGGATATCCATATCGCCGGCACCTTCATCCCGTCGAGAATGGAGTTGACCACGCCTTTCTCGGAGCCGGCGCGCATGCGCTCACCCCAAAAGCTCCCCGTGGTCCTCAAAAGCTCGTCCGCTTCATCCACGACAAGGACATTCCCGCCAGTGGCCATGCGCGCGTTGAATATCTGGATGCCCGCCATGCGAGTCGCCGCCGACATGTTCGTCCCGTCCGGCTCCCCCTGGAACAGTTCATATCTCCTCAATCCTGCCTCTACAGCAAGAGCGCGCGCAAAACTTGTCTTCCCGGTGCCCGGAACCCCGTAGAACAGAATGTTCAACCGACCGCCATCCCGGCGGGCACGAAGCATGTCCTTCAGTATGTGCCCGTCATCGGACGCAAGGGCTCCGAAAAACCCCCAAGGGAGACATTCACTTTCATCAAGACGATAGTAGCGCTCGTCGAGCGGCACCTTCTCCATGCCGTCAAAATACCCGCCAAACTCCTGCCGATTGAACCAGAACTCTTCCGTCATGCAGTTGTAGCACAGAAGTTTTCTCTTTTTGGACAGCGCAGCCAAAACCTCAGGATAGGAACGGTCCAGGGCCATGGAAAAATACAAAGGACGCTCCGAAAGGCTGTCGTCGGCGGGAAAATCGTCGAAGACGGTGGCCGAACGCACATACACCAGCATCAAAAGGTCTTTCTCCACCTTGTTCAGACCAAGGAATTTGCACAACGACGCGAAACGCCTCTCGAACACGGCATCGTCCGCGCTTGGCGTCAACGTTCTGAGAATCCTGTCGCGCAGGATCCTAAGAACGGACCGGCATTTCTTGCGAAGAGACTTCTCGTTCCAGACGCGTTTGAGCATGAATCCAATCGTGTCACGATCCAGTTCAAGCGTGTCGCGCTTCGCCTCCGTAAGCGGCCTAAGCTCCTTCGCAGAGAAGTTGCCGGCGATTATCGCAGACACCTCGTCTCGCTTCAGATTGTATTCGACCACATCAAAGAAATCCTGGTCATACACAGGTCCATCATAGTTCTTGACTGTATTCCACCAAAATTTCAAAGCATAACGGTTGGTGACCGTCCGATCAATATTCTTATACCGTGCCATAGATTTTAAAGATTGAGAGATTAAGAACAACATCAATCACTTGCATGATCCATGCCAACCAGTCAGGAGGGACATTCCAAGACAAGATCGGCTGCAAATACCTTGTAAAACAACTACAAACATCATATTCATTCAACTATTACAAGAACAACACCATGACAAACCACGACATTGCCAATCAAAAATTGACTGGTGAGCAGAAAACATCAAAAGCTGCCAACTCATCTCAACCAATCGAAATATCCAATAAAATATTTTCTATATAATAATCTAGTCATCCTCGCCACCCACGGTCTGACCCCATCTCCCCCAGGGTCTGACCCCCAACCCACAGTTGTAGCATCCCTCAGGGTCTGACGCCACAGCCCCCAATAACATCCCGCATGGTCTGACCCCATAGCACCCTACTAACTAGATTGGGGTCAGACCTTGGTGCATAGGGGGTCAGACCCTTGGAATCAACTTGGGGTCAGACCCTTGTGTATAGGGGGTCAGACCCTTGTGCCAATGGTGGCAAGATTGGGGTCAGACCCTGGTGCATAGGGGGTCAGACCCTTGGAATCAACTTGGGGTCAGACCCTTGTGTATAGGGGGTCAGACCCTTGTGCCAATGGTGGCAAGATTGGGGTCAGACCCTGAGGGGATGGTTTATAAGTGATTTTAAGTAAGAAAGACGAGGTGTAAATACAGTAATAAGCAAAAGGAGACTATCATGAAAATAGAGACGACCATCAAATTTCTTGTGTTCGGACTGATGGCCACAAGCTGCATGATCACTGCAGAGGCAGATCGCGTCAGGCAATCTACTTCATCGAGCACGACTTCATCTAGCACGACATCGGCCAAGGTGGAAAAGAATTCCTACAGGAGCACTTGCTACTATAGCTTCGAGAGATATCAGTCAATAATCGACAGACAACCCTTTGGCCTGGCGCCCGCGGGATTCGATCCATCAAAGCCAGTGTGCAAAGCCCGGCCCGCCGCCGAAGAGGGTATAACAGAGGCGGAGATCAACGCAGAAGAACAGAGGCTCATGGCCTCCGTGCGTGTGAGCATCCTCAATGTGACTCCCGAAGGCGTGGTCATGGCCGGTTTCACCGACTCCACCGCCCAACCACCGGCAAACTACTACCTAAAGGTGGGCGACACATCCACAGACGCCGCCAGGTGGACAGTCAAGAACGCCGATCCCGCCGCAGGCACCGTCACACTCTCAAAAGACGGCATCGTCGTAACACTCTCCGTCGGGGGCGCAACAAAGAAATCCCCAACTGCAAAATCCTCACTTCACCTCAAAAAGGGCCGCGTCGTTCGGGGGTAGGTCGATCACATTCGCCTTGACGTTGCCTCGCCAGACGCGCCCAAGGGCCCCCGAAAGCTTCACAGGGCAGGACACCGCACGTGGTTCAAAGTTGATCGCCATCACAATCGTCGATCCGTCCGGCGCCGGATGCTCCGTGATCCCCACCCACGGGCAGTCGCCCTTCTCCACCACGCCTTTCACACCCGCGATCCGCGCCGCCTCGCAGAGAACGAGATAATACGGCATCACCCTCTCCCCCGTAAGCACGTCCGTCCTGTCGACGGTCTGCCGGTCGATCGGCGCATTGCACACGAGAATGCGGCCCTTGCCGCAGGCGAACTTCGTGAAGACCGGCTCGCCGTCGGCCGTGCGTCCCAGGACCTCCGCGTCGCCGTCGAGAAGACGGCACGTCGTCCTATCGTACACGGACATCCGCCGCCCGGGAAACGCGTGCAACTCGAACGTCTTCTCCCGTCCGGAAAGAGAACAGTAGTCGATCTTCACGCCGGCGTGCTCGCGTAGCTGCGTGAAACGCGCCGCTCCGGAATACAGGAGAAGCACCGTCGCGCCGCCTTTCGCCTTCGCATAGATGCGCTTCTGCGCTGGCCAGGTGTATGCGGTGTCTCTCTCCGAAGAACAGACGATGTAGAACCCGGACTCCGGGAGGTCACCCTCCGCTCCCGCGAACAACGGATTCAACCCTGCCTGCTTCGCCAGAAGATAAGCGCCGAACGCCGCGTTCCATCCACTCTCCTTCTCGGAGACGACTATCACGGCGTCGGTCTTCGCCTTCGGAAGCTTCGCAAACGGGAGCGAACGGCGGAAGCTCTGGAACGCCTTCATCTCCAGCATCACCGGCTTCGGCGAGAGATCCTGGCGAAGCATCCCGAGCTCACGCTCGTTCGGCGTAAGCGTGTAGGGTGGGAAGTCAAGGACCTCCTGGTCAGAGTTGCACCACCAGAGGCACCCCTTCAAGTCGTTCGCCCATGCGCTGAACATCGTCGCTCGCATTCCGGCGGCGGAGCGCTCGTCGCTCGTGCAGCTTGTCCCGAGGTTGCCGATCTCCTCGACGAAGCATGGCTTGCCGCCGAGGTCGCGGTAGAGAACGGACTCCGCGGTCGGATGCAGCTCCGTGCGCATGGTGTTGAACGCCTCCTTGCCGCAGCCCGGTACATAGAACTGGTACGGATGTGTGCAGAGGATGTCGGAAAGCTCGCCGTTGAACCGGATGGGAGCGCGCGATCCATCGTAAGTGGAGAGCCCGTGCATGCCGGAGACGACCGGACGGGACGTGTCCTGCGACTTGACAGCCATGCCGATATGGTCCATCCAGTTGTAGAACTCGGACTGCGAAGTCTGGCCCATGCAGTTGCACTCGTTGCCGAAGTCCCATGCGGCAATCGCCCGATGCCCCTTCATCTCGCGCACGAAGAACTTCACGAAGCGCGTCTGCCACATGATGGCGTCCGGATCAGTGAGGACGTTCCGACGTTCGAACACGGACGGCACGAACTGACGGCCGGACATCCATCCGGTCACGATGCCGACGATCAGCCTGATGCCGTTCTTCTCCGCCATGTCGCAGAAGTCGCGGAACCTGTCCATCATCACGGGATCTACACCGGCGGTGTTTGGAAGCGGCCTGTTGTCGCGGAAGCGCAAGGAGCGGTAGTCACCACCCGCCGAACAGTCGCCGGTCAGCGGCTGGAAATCGCTCCACAGGGGAAAGACACGCATCACGGTTACGCCGTTGGCTGCGAGAGCGGCGAGCTCCTTCTCCACCGTTTCGCGGTCCCACTGCGACCACATGTACATTCCGGCGTTCTTCGCCCAGTAATTGCAGCCGACGAAGAACTCACCCTGCGTGAAGATGTCGTCTTGCGCCGCATGCGCCGCGAACATCGCGGCCGCGCAGGCCGCAAAGACTACTTTCGACAGACTTTTCATTTTTCCCAACCTCCTTTGAAAACTCGCCGCAGGCTTCATTCGCCGGCAGGCCTTCTCCGCCGTGCCTCCACGAGCAACGGATGGAAGCGCGCAAAATCGAACGGCGGCTCGCCGTAGAGATAGTAGTTGCAGAGCCTGTCGCCGTCGACCTCCGCGTCGATCAGGAACACGCCCTGGCCAGACCACTCGATCGTACCAAGCTCGGCCGTGGCGTTAGCCGCGACTTCAAAGCCGCGCTCCAGCACGACCTTGCCTGATTCGCGGTCCATCACGCGCACCTTCCCCTTCACCGCGTGGAGACGGTCGTTCACAGCGATGACCTTGCGGTCGTCACGCACCATCACAAGCTCGTCCTGCGACGACTGCCGGATCGCCGCGTACGCCTGCTTCTTGCCGAAATACCAGTCCACCACGCCATCGGAGAGGATAGGCCATCCGTCGCGGAGATTCCACCACAAGAGCCCCCACATGCGCCCCTTGCGCGAGCGCGACAGCTCGATCCACGTCTTGAGCGCCTCCGCCTGAGCGTGCTGCGACGCGGCTGAGAAGGCCTCAAGTGCGTCCGGCGTCTTGCCGAACAGCAGTTCAGACTGCTTCGTCATGAGCGAATTGCGTCCGTTCCCGTTGTAGTCTGGACCCTGCTCGGGATATGCTATGGTGGCCTTGCACTGCCACTCCTGGTTGAACACGCACTTGTTCTTTGCATCCGGCCAGGGATAGACACCGGCCGGCGTCATCATGCGCTTGATGGTGTCGACGTTCGGGCAGCCGTGGTAACCGGTCTCGCTGACGAACGTCGGCGTGTTCGCCGTCCAGAACTCTCCTTTGAAGTACTTGCTTCGGGGGCCCCAGAGATGGTCCTGCGAAAGCTTCGCCTTTCCGGCGACGACGTCCGGCGTCCACCACGGTGAAGACGGGATGTAGGGTGTGAACGGATCGAAGTCCCGAAGGACGCGCGGCAGCACCTCGCGGCTGATGCGGTCGCCAGCAGGATCTGGGGCGTTCTCCCGCCAGTTGCTCGCCACGCTGCGGTCCTGTTCGTTGTTGGCGCACCACAGCGAGAGAGAGGGATGGGACCTCAGGCGCAGTATCTGGGCCTTCGCCTCCTCCTCGATGGCCTTCGCGAAACGGTCGTTCTGCTCCGGCTCCACGTTGCCCATCATGAAGTCCTGCCACACCAGAATGCCGTTCGCGTCGCAGAAGTCGTAGAGCGCGTCGGGTTCGTACACCCCGCCGCCCCAGATGCGGATCATGTTGCAGTTGAGATCCACCAGCATGTCGAGACACTTCTGAAGGTGCTGCGAGTCTCGAGAGTGGAGCGCGTCCATCGGCGTCCAGTCGCATCCATGCATATAGACGGGGGTGCCGTTGACGATGAAGCGAAACGTACCTGGATCCTCTTCGGAGTGCCAGTCAGCGCGTTCGAGGCGCACCGTCCGGAGCCCGATCCTGCGCACGTCGCGCGCAAGCAGCTTTCCGTCAGCGTCATAGAGCTCGGCCACGGCGTCGTAGAGCGCCGGGGCGCCTGCGGAGCGCGGCCACCACAGATCGGCGTGGGACACCCTCATCCTGTCGATCGTCTGGGCGAAACGATACGGATGCACGCGCTCCGCCGCGATCTTCCCGTTGCGCGAGAGCGCCACTCTGAGCGTCGCCTCGTGCAACAGCCTGCGCGGCGCGAGCACCTGGCACTGTACGCACACGTCGGCCGTGCGGGCCTTGGCGTCCACTCGCTCGACTATCCAGAACGCGTCGCCGAAGCGCTCGGGCGGCAGCACGTCGATGCGTACGTCGCGCCAGATGCCGCCGGAGACTACGCGCGGCATTATGTCCCATCCGAACGAATGCTGCGCCTTGCGGATGCCCTCCACGTCTGAGCCGCCCATGCGGCTGCGGCCGAGAACGCACAGGAGATCGCGTCCTAGGGGCGAGGCGATGAGCACCTCGAGCCTGTTGCCCTTCGGCTTCAGCCGGTCGGTCACGTCGAACCTGTGCGGAATGAACATGTTCGCGCTATGTCCGATCACCTCGCCGTTGAGCGAATAAACAGCGCGCGTGTCCACGCCTTCGAAGACCAGTTCGGCGCGTTCGCCATTCTTCAGCTCCGGCGCGTCGAAGGTGCGCGAATAGCGCCACTCGCACTGTTCGTATTTCAAAGCGCGCCACACGTTCGTGCCGATAGTCAGGTCGGGCAGCACCCCTGCATCGTGCAGGGCGAGATAGGCGTCGCCGGGCACCTGGGCCTCCACGGTGCTCCAGTCGCCGCGCTCCTCCTCGAAACGCCAGTCAAGCTGCCATGTTCCGTTGAGCGACAGCGCCGCCGCCATCATCACCGCAAGATTCATCACTCGTCTCCTCGTTGAAGGTCTTCAAGCAGTTTCCCGAGTTCTTCGCGGCGCTCGTCGACGGCATTGCGGCCGAGTTCGATGATGCGGTCGCCGCGGCGGAAATCAAGGGCCAGGACGTCTCCGACGGCCGGGGCGATCAGCACGTCGGGCGCACCGCCGTCGTCGTAAAACGCCCGACGGGTCATCTCTCGGTTGAAGATTCGGAAGGTACCTAGAAGAACGTCAACGATGTTGATCTTCGAGAAAGGCTTGACGGCCGACGGAGCGACGGGCGGATTGATGTCCACGGCGATCACGACATCCGCGCCCAGGTCGCGGCACGCGGCGACCGGCAGCGGGTCGAGAAGCCCTCCGTCCACAAGGATGCGCCCATCCCTCTCCACCGGACAGAACACACCCGGTATAGACATCGAAGCGCGGACGGCAGATATCAAGTCGCCCGAACGCATCACCACCCGCTCGCCTGTGCAGAGGTCCGCCGCCACCGCAGCGAACGGCATCTTCAGCTCCTCGAACGCACCGACAGGTATGAACTCACGCAGTATCTTCGCAATCTGGTCGCCCTTGATGAGCGCCTTGCCCGTAAAATGAGTCTCAAAGAAGAGACGCGGGATCTTCTTCCAGTCAGGCTCGCGGCACCACGCGAAGGCGCGGTCGATGGATCCCGCCGCCAGTATGCCGCCAACGATCGCGCCGATGGAAGTGCCCGAGACGCAGTGGATCGGCACACCGAGCTCCGCGAGGCGCGCTATCACGCCAAGGTGCGCGAATCCGCGCGCACCTCCGCCGCCAAGAGCAAGTCCTATCTTCATTGGAATCTCCTTGTCTTGTATTAACTTGAATTAATGTTGCCAATGTGAAAATGTTGCCAATTCCCAATGTTGCCAATTCTCAATACATTCACACTCCAATTGGGCATTGGAAATTGGCAACTGGCAACATTGGCAACACTGGCAACATTTTGATTGGTTCACGAAAGTCATCCTCATTTACATTCCCGTGCAAAGTTCGGGCGGCGGACTTTTAACTTTTCCAGAAGTCCCAGACCGCGCACACGAAGAACGCCACTGCGATGCCGAAGACCATTCCGGCGAGGACTTCCCGGCGACTGTGGCCAAGGCGCTCTCGAAGCCGCTCGGCCTCGAGTCTATCCGCCTCGTCGAGACCGTCGTTGAGTTTCACGACGATGCGGTTGAGGAGCTTCGCGTGCTCGCCGGCCGCGCGGCGGAGAGTCATCGCGTCGCACAGGACGAGCAGTCCGAAGCCCACTGCGATCATGGCGTCGGGAGCGTCGAATCCCTCCGTGAGCCCGACCGCCGTCGCGAGCGCCGAGACAAGCGCCGAGTGCGAGCTGGGCATGCCGCCGGCCCCCGCAAGATAGCTCAGGTCCATGCGGCGTGCGCGCCACGAACCGATCACGAACTTCAAGATCTGCGCCGCCCCGCCCGCGAGGAACGCGGAGATGAACCACGGATGCCGCACGATCTCGAAAAGGTTCGCGTCGTGGATTATGCCCATTCCAAACGTCATCTCACGCCTCCCTCCTGGTGCCCGAGGCAAGCGCCGGGCATATCCACGCCGTCACGGCCGCGCACTCCACCCCGAACGGCAGATACCCCGCGAATCCGATGAGCGGCATCTCCCATATCTGGAAGCCATGCACCCACGGCACGGCGTACACCCACTTTGCGTAGGCGTGCCAGTTCCACGTCTCCCAGCAGAGTCCGCAGATGAGCGCGGCAAGGGGGAAGCGGAAAAACACCGACCAGTTGCCGCGCGCCAGCGATTCTAGGACGCTCGGCTCCTTGAGCCACGTCTGCACCATCACAAACACGGCAAGCGGAGATATCCAGATGAGTGGATAGGCGTAGTCCGGGAAGAACACTACACCCGTGAGGCCGATGGCTGAGAGGACGAAAAGGAACACGTTCCACCCCGGTCTGCGCAGATCGACCTTTGCCATGCCATCGTACACCGCGTCGTCGAACGGACGGAACGTCGCGAGCCACGCCGCCACGGCCGCGACGGCCGGCAGTACGGACGCGAAGCAGACCGTCGCGTACACCGTGTACTCCAGCGCGTTGAGCCCAGAAACACCCAGGTAGTACCAGTTCCACACATAGCGGTTCAGATACTCGAAGAACCACCAGAAGAGCGAGCTTGCAGGGAATGTCGCAGCGTATGCCCAAGGATGGTCCGTCATCGGGGAGTGTCCGCTCCGCTTCACGCAGAGCGCGTTCATTATGAGGATGAACCCGGCCCACATGGGGAAATAGGAGCACTGCACCTGGAACGGACGGAACCATTCGAAACGGCTCCACGAAAACACCCATCCTACGGACAGCACCGCGACGCCCATCCATCCCCACCACGGGAACGGACGACGGGATGGAGAGCTGTCACGCGAGTCGCCCGCCGATGCACGTCGCAGCGCCACGCGCAACGCCCGAACCACGAACGGCCGCATGCACACGAAGGTGAACATCGCGAGGCCGATGAACGCGCCCCAGTTGAACGGACGCCGATGGTTCCAGAGTTTCTCGGGATGGAAGCCCCAGTCCTCGGTGCGCGGAGGGAACGCCTTCACGCCCTCGAGCATCTCCTCGTCCCCGGCCAGCAGGCAGCACAGAAGCGGAACCCCCAGCAGCATCGCCGCCAGAAGCACATAGTGCACGATCCGCTTCACCGCCACGTTCATGCGCTATACCCCTTCGCCTCAGCCAGTTTGAGGTACTTGCGCAATGTGTTCACAGTTATGCCGGCCGCCTCTGCGGCATGCGTGAGATTGAACCGGTACTTGCGCAATACGTTCACCGCATGGCGGCAAAGCAGCTCCTCCTGTTTGTCCGGATATAGGTCCGCGGGGGCAATGCCGTCACGGCGCGCGCGGAGGCCGTCGATGAGCTTCTTGTTGAAGCGCTCATGCTCCTCGAGGATCATCGCGAAGTCGAGTTTGGAGTAGTCGCCGCCGTCGTCGCGCAGCGAATCGCATAGCGCCTTCGCCTGCTTGAGAATCGACTGCAGCTCGCGCACATTGCCCGGATAGTCGTAGTTGCCGAGCGCGGATATCTGGCGCTTAGTCGGGGAGCAGCCCGTCATGTTACGCCAGTAGTGCTTCACGAACAGCGGAATGTCCTCCTTGCGGTTCCTAAGCGGCTCAAGGCGCACGGGAAATTCGCATATCCGCTGGTAGAGGTCGAGGCGGAACTCGCCGTCGAGCACCATCTGCTGGAGGTCACGGTTCGTGGCGCACACGAGCCGCACGTCCACCGTGACGCGCCTGCTGTCGTCGCCGCCCACGCGGATGAACTTGCCTGTCTCGAGGACGGTAAGGAGCATGGCCTGCACCCTTTCGCTCGTCTCGCCGATCTCGTCGAGGAAGAGCGTGCCGCCGTTGGCGTCGTCGAAGAGCCCGTTACGCTTGGAGTTGGCGCCGGTGAACGCGCCCTTCTCATGCCCGAAAAGACGGTCCATGAGCATGTCGTCGTTACCGCCGTACGCGCAGTTGTAGTGCTCGAAATGGCCGTTGCGACGGTCGGAGTTACGGTGGATGTACTCGGCCGCCACCTGCTTTCCAGTGCCAGTCTCGCCCAGGATTAGAACGCTCGCCTTGGAGCAGTTCGCCGCCTGGAGGAGGCGCCTCTTCGCCTCCTGCGCGGCCGGCGACTTGCCGATGAGCTCGTAGGAGTATCCCGCCATGAACTCGTCCACGAGGTGCTTGAATTCGCCCGTGAGCCCGTCGGCGATGCTTCTGTTCTCGGCGAGCGCCTTAACCACCTTGCCGCAGGCAGACTCGTCGCGGTGGTCGCGGTGGGCGTAGCCGGCGGCGAGATAGAGGATCTGCCACGTCTCGTCCGTTGACAGATCGCCTTTGGAGTATTCCGACGGTTTCACCTCTTTAGTGGAGCCGATTCTGCGAAGTCTGCGTGCGTCCTTCTCAGCGACGTTTCCGAAGTGGTCAACCACGGTCTGGACCAGCCCGGCCACCTGGCCTTTAGAAGCAGACGATGCCTTCGCCACAACAAGCTCCGCGAAAGACGCCCCCGACGCCTCAAACGCTTTAGCCGTCTCCTCCGGGATCGGCTGGCGCGATATCCAGCGTGTCTTCACGCCCTTCTTCGCAAGGTCCTTGAGAGCGTTCGCAAGGCGCTCAAGGTTCTCCGTGAGCCCCACGCCAAGCACATAGACGTCCTTGTATTCGGTACCGAACCGCTCGAGCGCTCCGGCGAGCTCCGCCATGCTCACGCCGAGGATGTCGGCGTCGCCGCCCAACGCGCAATAGGCCGCCGCAGTCGCCGCCATGTATTCAGGATAATGCCATCCTGAAAGCAGCAACGCTCTTTTCGTCTGTGTGTCGTTTGCCATGTCAAATCTTCCGTGCGGCAGAATGCCCTTTCATCTTCCTCTGCCCAGGAGCTCCAGCGCGCGGCGGCGAAGCGCCGCCAGGCGCGACGGATCGGGGAGATTGCGCCCGGAGTAGCGTCCGCCTGGATTGGGTATGGGGCAGAGCGCGCGGAACTCGGCGAGGAGAGCTACAGCCGCAGCGTCCTTGCGGGCCTCGAGGGCCTTCAGGAGCGAGAAGTCCTCCACGCCGTCGCGAGCAGCCTCAAGGCGCAGCGACGAGCAGACGTCGTCCGAGATCCCGGCCTTCGGCGGATAGATCAAGTATCCGTCGCCCGCCGGATAGCGCACCCAGTGCTCTTCGCCCGGCGTGCCGGACTGGCGGATGTACGCGTGCCACCCGAATTTCCACGGGTCATACGTGAGCCACGTGCAGCCCCAGAACTCGTACGCCTCCGCGCCCCATGCGGCGCAGTAGTGCGGGAACATACGCTCCGTGGAGCAGTTCACCGTGTCAAGGCACTCCTGTCCGTCGGTCGTGAACCAGAAGCCCTTGCCGGTGGCGACCAGACGCTTCATCACGTCCACGGGGAAGCTGCCGTAGTGCGCCACGCCCCAGACGTCGAGCGAATCGTCCCAAGCCGGATGGTGCCGCCAAGTGCTGGAGTATATCCGTATGCTGGGATCGACCTCGTGGATCAAAGCGCAGAGCGCCTTCATCTGAAGCTCGATGTTCTTGTCCCTCATGTACGGCTCGTCGGAGATGTACAGCACAAGCTTGTCCGCCCATCCCTTCTCCTTCACATGCCGCCAGTAGAGCGTCAGCGCCTCCTTGTAGGCCGCCGCCCACTTGGGCGAGAGCTTCGAGCGGTCGATGTCCTTGTACGGGTATTTACCCTCGTAGGGTGTTATTCCAAGGAAATTCCTGGGAGGATGCCCCCAGCCGAAGCCGTAGAAGATGCTGGGGGTGTAGGAGACGGGGAAACCGCGCTTGTCGAAGTATGTCTCCGCCGCAGCGTCGTACGCCGTGAAGTCGGCAGTAACATGGCCGTCCTTGCCCAGCTTGAACACAGGATTCTCGGGAACGCGGTCGGGGCTGATCTTCTTCTCGGCCATAAAGTCCGCCACACGAGCGTATACGGTCTTATAGTCGCCCATCGCCTTCCAGGCGGCGTTGCCGAGGCGCACGTCGTAGATCGCCGCGAATGACGGTCTCGCCGGCAGCGCGAAGTTCCACACCTTGGCGGAGACGGCGTCGCGACGTATCTCCCTGCCGTCCTCGCGCCACACCACCTCGCCGCGATAGAGACCTGGCGGAGTGTCCGCCGCCGTCTTCACCGCGAAGCGGAACGCACGCGCCGTGTTCGCCGGCAGCTCGCACTCGCCCTTCGGCACTATCGGATCGGGCCACCAGCCGGCCCACCCGTCACAGTGGCCGGAGCTCATCGGCTTGCGCAAAACCCATTCGGGCGTGTAGCACGAGTAGTAGGAGGTCGCATGATCAACAGGCACCCAGCCCACATACCCCGCAGAGACCGCGAGCTTTGCGCCACCCGGCCCCACGAGAGGCGCGATCTCCGCAGAGAGACGCCCGATCCGCCGCCCCGCTCGCACGGCGAGCTGCAGCTCCTCCGTCTCGTTCAGAGCCATGTCAATCGCGAACGGCCCCTTGGAATCGCTTACGGGCGATTCGCGGAACACCTTCTCCACCACGTCGAACTGCTGCACAGCGAAGGCGTCCTGCGACATAGTCGGCATCTCTGGTTCGCCTAGGCGGGTGGAGACGCACGCCACTACAAGCGCGCCGTCGTGGCTAACCTTGCCGTGTGCGTTCAGCGTGAGGTGCAGGGAGAGCCTGCGACCCTCGGCGCCTGTCTCCACCGACCCGAAGAGCGGAGTCCAGCCGCGTTTCCCCGTGCTCATCGGCGGGGTCGCGCCCATGCTCAACGTCTTGCCCTTGGCGTCGTGTAGATGTTCATGCACAGCCACTGGTCCGGAAAGGTCCTCGCCAAGGACGAACGCGCCGTAGAAGTAGGTACGCCCGGGTTCGACGTCCACATACTGCACACGTCCGTTCCAGTTCGGACGCGCGTCCTTGCCGATCTCGAGAAGCGCGCACGTCTTGCCTATCACGCCGCCTTCGCCTCTGGAGAACTTCACGCCCTTGTCCTTCTCGCCGCTCCGCCGCCAAGGTCCGTTCGGCGCGTCGTCCGGCTCCTCGAAGGACGGGTTCTTCAAAAGGTTCGCCGGGCTATCCACCAGCTTCGCCATGGCAACCTCGTCCGCGCGCGTCATTCCAGTCTCCTCCACGATCACCTGATCGGACGGAATCTCGCTCGCGAGCTTGCTCTCCGCACGCTTCATCGTGACCTTCTGTTTGCCGCTCTCGCGGGCATAGAGGTACAGCACCTGTATGGTCTTCGGCGGGACGTTCGCCGTGAAGAACAGTCTGCCGCCGGCCTTGAACACGGAAATCTCCCTGCCGTCCATCCCGAAGAGCGCAAACTCGGGGCTGCGCAGCATCCTGCCGGCCTCGTCGAGCGGCACGGCGGCGAGCGCGCCAATCTCGGGCTTGGCGGACTGATTGACTACGCGCACCGGCAGACGGTATGCCCACGGACTCCCGCCGTCCGGCGCCCACTTCGCGTCGATTCCCACTTCGCGCAGATCCGTCTCAACGGGCGCGCACACATGCACGAAAGGCGCCTTGGCCTTGGCGTTCGGACGCTTCTTCCAGAAGTCCGCAAGCCCCCAGGCCTGCGGATTCCCCCAGTAGAACCTCATTGACGCGACACTCCCGCCCGCGCATGTGGCAGGCACCACGATCTCGCCGCCAGCAGGCGCGGGGCCTTCCGTGAGGAACGTCTTGCCGTCCGCAGACCACACGCCATATTCGAGCTCCACGCCCTTGGCGTCCACGAGCCGCAGCTCCTCGATCCTCACGCCGGCGACCGGCAGCTCGTTCTCCCCGCCGCCGATCTTGACGGACACAGGCATCCCCTCCCATGCGTTCGTCTTACCGTTGAACACACACAGCGCCGCGGACTTGCGCCAGTATCCGCCGCGCCCTAGCCAGAGGTCCGGCACTTCCGCGCAAGCGCACATCGCGGCGCACGCCGCCAAAAAGATCGTTCTCTTAAACATCATCGCTCCTTTTTCCATTTGAAAACCTGCCCCGCCATCATGCGGAACATGGAAATTGTATCAGAACGGGACGCAGTTCGCAAGAGACTGCATGTCTGTTTCATTCGTCGAGAGACACCACTTTTTCGAACTCGTCGTCCGACATCTTCATCAGGAACGACTCGCCGGAGCCGACCACCTCTCCGGCGAGGAGCCTCTTCCCCTCAAGCAGCTCGTCTATGTGGTCCTCCAACGTGCCTGGCGTAATGAACAGATGCACGAACACCGTCTTCGTCTGCCCTATGCGGTGCGCACGGTCCGTGGCCTGGCTCTCCACCGCCGGATTCCACCAGCGGTCGAAGTGGATCACATGCGTGGCGCGCGTCAGGTTGAGTCCGAACCCGCCCGCGCGCAGCGAGAGTATGAAGGCGTTCGGTTCGGGATCGGCGCCGAACGCCGCGATCTCGCCTTCCCTCTCCTCCGGCGAAAGCGATCCGTGGAGGAACGGGAAGCGCCGCCCGAACTCGTCCTCCAGACGCTCGCGGATCTCGCGCCCCACCTTGGCGTACTGCGTGAACACGAGGGCCGACTCTCCGGCGGCGAAGACATCCTCCAGCAGGTCCACAAGCCTCGCGAACTTCCCCTCGCCGTCGCAGACGAGCTTGAGCTCCGTGATCAGCGCGAGCGCGCGGCCGCGGCCCGCCCTCTCCGCTCCGCCGCCGGAGACGTCGCGGCGATACGCCTCCAGCGCCTCCTCGTAGCGCCGCCTCTGATCCTGTGAAAGCGGACAGTATTCGCGCACCTCGCGCTTCTCGCCGAGCTCCGCGGCTACGCCGGGATCCGTCTTGAGCCGCCTCAGGAGAAACGGCTCCAGGATTCTCTTGAGCCTGCCCGCGGCACCCGAACGGGCATCCTCGCGGATCGGACGCTCGAAGCGCTCCGCGAAGTCGCGTCTGCTCCCCAGAAGACCGGGGTTCAAGAACTCCTCAAGCGACCACAGATCCCCGGCCGAGTTCTCGAGAGGCGTTCCCGTGAGCGCGATGCGCACTTCAGCCCCCAGCGCCCTGGCGGCCTTAGCGGCACGCGTCTCCGGGTTCTTGATCGTCTGCGCCTCGTCCAGCACCAGCGCGTCGAAACCGACTTCGGAGAGGTCGCGGAAATCGCGAACAAGAAGCGGATACCCCGTCAAAGTCACGTCCGCCGCCCTCGCACGGCGCATGAAGACGCTCCCCGTCGCGCGGTCGGCCCCCTGATGGAGATGCACCGAGAGGCCGGGCGCGAAGCGGCCTATCTCTCGCCTCCAGTTGGCGATAACGGATACCGGGGCCACCACCAGCACGCGCGCCCGCCTCCCCTTTCCGCGAGAGCTCCTGAAATGCAGCATCCACGCGATCGTCTGGATCGTCTTCCCGAGGCCCATGTCATCGGCGAGAAGCGGACCGAACCCCCATTTGGCGAGGAAGGCCATCCACGCGACGCCACGCCTCTGATAGTCGCGCAGGTCTCCGGCCAGTCCCTCCGGCGGCGGCAGCTCGCGGAAGCGCTCCTCGCCGCGCAGTTCGTTCAGGAGGCCGCGCAGCCAGCCGTGCGCCTTCACCTCCTCCACCTTCAGACGCCCCGCGCGCTGCGTGCCCAGCGAGAACGCCACCGCCTCGCGCATGGTGAGCCTGCGCCCCTTCGCAGCACGCATCGCCTTGAGCGCCTCCTGCAGCACGAAGCGGTCCACCTCTATCCAATGTCCGTTGAAGAAGACGAACGGCGTGTGCTGCTCAAGGATGAGCTCGATCGTCTGCTCGTCCACCGGCACGCCGTCGACAAGCACCTTCAGCTTTGCCTCTATTGCGCCGGCCGGACGCCTCTCGTCCGAGGCTCCGACCTCCGGCGAGAATATCTCCGCCTCCGCAGAGACATGCTCCCCCGCCATGCCCTCCGGCAGCTCCACGGCGAAGCCGGCCGCCGAAAGGTTCGCCGCGCCGGAGCGCACGAACGCCTCCAAGGCCTCTTGAGAAAGCTCCGTCTCGCATCCTGACATGGCCAACAGCGGCGGGAATAGAAGCCCGGCCTGGCCAAGCGCCGTGAGCCCCGCCCGCGTAAGCGGCGGATCGCAGCGTATGCGCCACGCCCCCGCCTCACCCTCCGGCGGAAGAAGCACGAACTTGAGCCTGGCCCTCTCCTCCGGCGGGAGCGCCAGCGGAGAAAGCCATTCGCCGACATTGCGAACAAAGTCGGCGGACTCCTCGGCGGACCAGCGCACGAAACCGTCGCCGCCGCGAAGCGCCGCCAGCCAGGCGTCGTGGATTGTCTCGATTTTCCCCGGAAGACGCTCCAGGGGCGAAAGACCCGCAGTGCGCATGATCGCGTCGGTGAAGAATCCGTCAACCCCGCCCACCGACCTCCACACGGCGCGGAAGCCTCCTTCGCACAGCTGGGCGTCAGGGACAACGCGCCCTTCTGCGATGCCTTTGGCGGCCTGGCGGAATTCCTCCACAATGGCGAGGACGTCATCGCCGAGGAACACACCGCGCTTGAACTTGCGCCCACGCACGTCTGAGAGGAACATCAGCAGATTGCGGAGCGACGGCACAACGCCGCGTTTCACCGCCTCGACCTCCTCCGGGAACCACACTACGGAACGCACCGCCTCCATCACGGCGTCCGCCGGAGCGGAGGCAAAGAAGAAACAGCGTTCACCGCACAGTGCATAATCCGCACTGGACTCAAAACGCTCTCTCTGGAGGTGCAACGTTATCACATGGGTATTATAGCAAATTCTGACGAGCTGAACTCTCATTAAATTCCTTATTCCACTTGTCTATGCGCCTGAAATATGGCATAATGTTTTTCACTTTAAACCATAGTAAGTGACGAGGAAACAATGATGAACAAGTATCTGCTTGCCGCCGTGATGATGTGCGGCGTTGCGCTGGGAGGCGAAACTCTTGGCCTCTGGGTGTTCAACGGAACGGCGGGAGAAGAGTGCGCCGACGGCACGGTGATCCACAATCTCGTGGAGAACAGCCCGCTCACCCTCATAGCCAGCACTACAAATCTCGCCGGGAAGACGGTCCACCAGCCGAAGTACGTCGACGACGTGCCCAATGGAGCGCTGTATTCGAACGAGAAGTACACAAACCGTCTGGCGGTGCTGAACACGTCCATCCACGTCTGCACCGGCAGCGCGAGCAATGTGGGCGGCTATCTGCGCGTGAAGGACTTCGGCGCGGCCGTGATGGAGAACGGCGTTGCGCAGGACTTCACCATAGAGATGCTGGTGCGCCCGAGGACGAGCGCAAAGCTACTGGGGCTCTCGACGTACGGCAACAACAACACGCTCTTCTGCGGCATAGAGGGGAAGGACAACGCCCATTCGCCATCCTTCGCCCACGGCGAATACAACGCTGCCGGCGGCTGCATCCGCGCCATGACGAACAGTTTCTCCAACGTTGGCAACGTGGGCGGCAACGGCATATGCTACAATTGGATCTTCGCAAATCTCTACAACGATGAATGGCACCACTGGTGTTTGACGTACTCCGCGTCCACAGGCCAGGCCACGGTGCGTCTGGACTGGGGCAAGCCCAGCCAGTCGGTTTCAAGCGTCAAGTGGCTCGTGGAAGGCGGCATACCTCTCGTCGACGATTCCTGCTTCCAGATTCTCGGGCGGCTTGGCCAGGTGGCCAATAGCTTCTACGGCGCGAGCGTCGCCGCAGTGCGCATATCAAAGGGAATACTGAGCGAAGCTGACTACATGCGCGGCGGCAAGAACTACGACGTGGATCCGGTCATGGCTTGGTGGCGCTTCGAGAACGGCGCTCCAGGCCAGGCGTACAAGGACTGCTCAAGCGAGGTTCCGATCGGGGTCGACGGGAAAAGGAAGGCACAGAAGAGCAACTATGGCTCCACAGGCTACGCCGTGCCGCCCAAGGCGTATGTGCGCGAGGGCGCGGACGTGGGCAACAAATATCATCGCAACAACGTGTGCCTCTGGGGCAACGGCAACGTGAGCGACGCGACAGGCATCGGGGTGTACGCCACCGCGCCCGAGTTCCTGTTGCCGGGCAGCTTCACGGCGGAGGGGTTCTATTTCCTCACCTCCAACGCCACCACAAGAGTAGGCTCGGACGGCAATGCACGCCAGCCGCTCATGAACGAGCAATACAACTCTTCGACGATAGCCTGGGGCGTGAGGACCGACAGTTCCAGACTGAATTTCTTCTGCTGCAAGGTCACCAATCTCGTAACCGGCGCAATGAGCGCATGGACCAGCAATGCGTACTGGACCGCCTTCCCGACCGGCGTGTGGCACCATGTCGCCGTGGTCTATGACGACGACGCGAGGCCGCGAACGCTTTCGCTGTACGTCGACTATGCCCACAAGACGTCTTTCACGATATCAGACACAGAGAAGCTCGTACGCATGGGCAACGCGACGTTCTTTCTGTGCGGCGCACATGTGAACAACGCCAACACCAGCTGGTTCGGAGGCTTCGACGAGTTCCGCTTCTCGCACAAGGCGCTTGCGCCTGAAGAATTCCTCGTGCGCACGTCTGGCCAGGGATTCCTCTTGCAGTTCAAATGACGACAAGGAGACCACAATGAACAAGAATCTGTTTGCCTCCGCTTTACGCAGGGCGGGCATCATCGCAGCCTTGGCGGCGCAGGTCGCGCAGGGCGAAGTCACATGGTCCGTGGACAACGGCGCCGGCTTCGCAGACGGCGGCGGCACGCTGAGCTTCATTGAGACACAGTCGCTCACGTCCCTCGAATCCTCCGGCACGAACGGCGCGATAACGATTTCCGGCCCGGGGCTCGACTTCACGGGCGACGGAGCCAGCGTCATTCTGCGCGGCAGTACAGTCTTCGACCTGCCCCTCTCCGCGCAGGGGACGCTTTCTTTCTCCCTCAATGAATTCTTCGACTTCAAGACATACGACGATTCGTTCCTGGGGACCACCGACAAGACGCTGTTCACGAACACGGATCTCTCACAGTACAGCGTGATCCAGGGACTCGGCGATGGCGCACAGATGACGGCCGACACCGTCCTCACGCCGTTCCACGCCCAGCGCGGCGAAGGAACGCTCGCAGTGCAGCTCCAGGCCATCGAGGGCGGCTGGGCAAAGTGCATAAAGGTGGCGCTCTCGCAGTCGGGACCCGACATCAAGGGGCATATCGTCTATGCGCGCTACCTCCCGATCGCCGACTTCGGAGCGGATTTCGACGTGAACTACAACACATTTTCCATAGCCACTTCTGCGACGGCGGGCGGATACGGAGTGAAGAGCCTTTCCATCGCGCAGGGCACGGACTCCGCGGAGGCGACCGCGAAGAAGAACATATCCGCAGGCAAGATCTCCGTCGGCGACGGAGTGCTGTTCACCGCCGACGGCGACGGCGTTGTTCGCGGACGGAACGCCGCCCCAGCTTGAAGTCAACGGCACTTTGACCATCACGAACACCATCTCCACCTCTTTCACGAACACGATCTCAGGAGCCCGCGGGTCGATCTATCTCGGCGGACTCACCGTCCAAGGCGGCAACCGCGAGCCAGAATTGACGTATGTGGCGCCGATGCCAACGGCATGGACGACCGTCGCGACCAACGCGATACTCGCCGGCATCACTAACGTGTACATCAACGCCTTCTCGGGGTTGGCCATACCGAACTCTCCCGGCAGATGGATCTGCAATTTCACGAACTACGGGTCAACGGCCGTGGGACAGTGCCAGCAACAAGACGGCAGCTGGATAAAGTGCGCATACATGGAATTCCGCCAGCTGTCGACCAACATACAGGCCAGACTGGTCAGCGCATGGTACTGCTCATCCTCGAACGGACTCGGCGTCGACTTCGACACGCTCGCCATGGCGCCAGGATCTCCCAGGAGCGGCGTCGCGGAGAAGAAGGGCTACAACGTCGGATCGGATCCGAGTCAACACGTCTACGGCGTCGGGTCGTTCACGATGTTCTTCGACACTGAGTCGGACTTCGACTTGTCCCCTGCGGTGGAGACGCAATTCCTAGAAGTGAACACCATGGCGAACGCGCGCATCTACCAGCGCGGCGGCTACGCCGAGGTCAGGAACATCGACGGCCTTCCAAGCGGTGGGGGGAGCATGTACGAGTTGTCCGCCGGCGGAACGCTTGTCCTTGACGTGCCTGGCTGCAACATCAACCGCGGCATCTCGAACGGCAGGACGATCCTCAAGGCGGTGGGCGGCAGCAAGATAGTCCAGAACGACATCAACGTGCTCCACGGCCCGAGCCAGAGCATCATACTCGACAACAGCACGCTCGAGCTCCTGCCGAACAAGGTGCAGGGCATCGGCGACAAGGACGCCAACGACTACATAAACTTCCTCACGCTCTCGGGCGGTGCGCGCGTGATCGGCAAGTGGCCGCGCATCGCATACTGCGCGCAGCCGACGTGGAAGGTCACGGACGCATCCGTCTGCATCGCCGACGTCGGCATGATACTCGCCTCCACGTCCGGCCACATCTGCACGTTCAACGTGGAAGACGAGGACGGCGAACTGCGGGTGGAAAAGAGCATGATCACCTACGACACGACGCAGCACACCAACCTGCACGTCCGCAAGATCGGCCCCGGCACGATGCGGCTCAATGCCGCCACGCGCCTGTACACTCCGATCAGGCTTGACGGCGGCACGCTGCTCTTGGGCGGCTCCAAGATCCTCGGCGGAACGTATCCCGACATCGGCGTGAATCTCGGCGGCGGCACGCTGGCGGGCGCGGCAGGCACGTCGAACACCGTGGGCGTGCTCTCCGTCACGACCAACTCGTTCATAGCGGTGGGCGAGGGCGCCGTGTTCACCTTCGCCGACAGCTCGGCTGCGACGTGGGCGCCTGGAATGACGCTCTCAATCACAGGCGACGTGGGCAGGACTTCCGTGCGCTTCGGCACGAGCTCGTCCGCGCTCACGGCACAACAGCAGCGCGCGCTGCTCGTGAACGGCGAGAGGGCGATACTGGACCCGAACGGCTATGCGCGCCCAGGCCTGCCCGGGACGAAGCTGCTTTTCAAATGACAGATCTGAAGAACGCGGCCGCCACGGCGAAGGCGGAGACGACGTTTATCGAGTTCTTCATGCCGTGCGACGGAATCTCCAGCACGGCGTCCACGGCGGCGACGACGTCGGGGTCGAGGCCGAAGCGCTCGTTGCCCAGGACAAGGGCGCACGGGAACCGCGGCGCGAACGAGCTCACCGGATGCGCGCCGGCGGCGGTTTCAAGCGCATAGACGGCGAATCCCTCGGCTCGAAGCGAGTCGACGGCGTCGCGCACGTCCGGCACCCGCGTCCATGGCGTCGTCTCGTCCGCGCCAAGAGCCGTCTTCTTGACCTGGGGGTTGTCGGGGCCGGGGGTGTAGCCGGTGAGGACTATCCGCGAGACGCCGAAGAAGTCGGCTGTGCGGAACACGCCGCCTGCGTTGAAGGCGCTCCGCAGGTTGTCGGCGACGACGACAAGGGGCTTTTCGGCGCGGACGGGGTCGGGGGGACGCGAGGGGGCGTCCGTGTTGCGGATGCCCATCTCGGCGTCCGTTATCTTCGCTCGTCTGTCCACGCGCTCGAGCGGCACGAGCGCGGCCTGAATCGAACGCGACGTGGCACCGGGCTGGAGAAGGTGGGCGAGGGAGAGGATGCGCTTCGACTGCGCGGTGCGCATGAAGTCGAACGCGGCCGCGCGGGCCTCCTCGCCGCCGTCGGCGGCCGCGCGCACGAGGCGCAGCGCCTCCTTCCACTCTTCAGTCGAGAGGTCTATCATCCAGCACCTTCACGGACGAGCGCTTTGCAGCCCATGGCTACTTGAAGATGACGCAAGTCCCGACGCCGTCGCCGATGAAGTTGATCCTGCCGGCCCCGGTGAAGCAGCCGAGCTTGTTCTCGGCGCCGCTCGTGGACGAGCCGTACCTTCCCAGGCGCTGTTTCTTGCCGTTGACGCGCAGGAAAGAGGCCGTGAGCTCGATGTTCTCAGGGATGTCGATGGTGCCGGCGGAACCGTCCGTGGCCGACACCTCCACGTCCGTGAAGCGCGCGAGAGCTGCGGCGTTGCGGAAGCGGATGACGCCCGTCGCCGTGGGCTCCAGCACCACGCGCGACGTGCGGCCCGTCCACGCGCCGCCCGGCCAGGCGCCGGGAGCGAGGAACTCGAGAGTGCCAGAACCCGCGAGCGAGCAGGCGCCCGACGTCGAAGACGGCCAGGTGAATCTACGAGTCCCCGTGCCAGTGTAGCAGTACGAAGCGCCGCCCTCGTACAATGCGTTCGTGTAGATCCCGGAATCGGTCTCCGTCAAGGACGATCCCTCCTCGCCCTTCACAGTGCATTTATATGTTGGATTCCTGGTCGCACCGGTAGTCGCATTGGAGACTTCGTTCCATACTGCAAACAATTTGAATTTCTGCTTCGTGTTCATCAGATCAAGGCTTGTAGTCGGAATGTGCAGACGCATTGAAGTATCTGGGTGAAACGCATAATCGACGGCCGTGCGAACATGGTTGTGGACGCGCATGGTGCTGCCCGCCGTCCCGAATTTGTTGCTTGCCACGTTGAGCGTCACGGTCGATGTGCTGGAGTCCCAATACACAGTTGGTGCCGTTCCGTCCAGACCAACGGGTCTGTCCTCGATGATGAACTCGCCGTCGCCCGCGAAGATCGTATGGCAGTTACCGTACTTCGCGCCTATTCCTCCCCTGAAGTACACCTTCGCCCCCTTTTCGGCGCCATGGCGCAGATAGCCACTCTCTATCGTGACGAGATTGTCATAGACGAGCGTGGTGTCCTTCTGAGCAATAACGAAGGAGCCACGGATGTCCGGATCGTTGTAGAGGTGCGTAGGGCCTACGACGGTGCAGTCCTTGGTGAAATAGATGCGGGACGTCGACTCCACCGGATGCTCCCTGCGCACATGCGGCCAGAACTCAACCAACGGATCGGAAAACGCGTCGGAACAGTCTATGTACGTGTTGCCGCCGCCAAGGACCAGCTGTCCTGCCATGTGAGGCGGCGTGGTGATGTGAAGTTCGCCGACTCCCGTCTTGAGCACCTTCGCGGAGCCGAAGCTGGACAGAGTGTTCGTGAGGTAGAGGATGGAGTTCTGTCCCACGTTCCAGCAGTTGGAACCCACGGCGACCACAGGCGCGCCCATATAGACATTGTGCTTCGCGGAAGAGGACGCGCCGGCGGGAATCGTGATCCCGCCGCCGTCCGCCGTCATCAGCGACGCGCCCGGCGCGGCCTCGAACGACGAAGTTCCGGAAAGCGCCTCGCCCGTGAATTCAAGGGACGTGATGAAATACGTTCCGTCCACAAGAGGATGCACGCCGGACGCCGGGAACAGGGCCGTAAGCCCGCCGCCGGTCAAGTCAGGAGTCGCGTCCCCGTCCCAGTTCTCTGGCGTTGACATCTTCGAGTCCGTTCCGCCGCCGTCCCACGTCGCGGTCGACGCGGCGCCGGCCTCCACCTTCACGCATATCTGCGCCGGACCTTTGAGGACATCAAGTTTCGTCACGCCTTCCGCCGCCTCGGCCGCATAATATCCGGGGAGAAGCGCGCTGTCCCCCAGCTTGAACGACGAAACAGTCACAACTCCCGAGAAGTCGTTCGTGATCACCGCGTCCTCGGCTACGGAGATGTCAAGTTCGCCGTTGTAGGCGGCCGCGTCGGGCATGAGAAGCGTCGCGCCGGACTTGAGGTCGATGCGGCCGGACCACTGCGCGCCGGCGGCGAATTCCACCTTCCGTGCGCCGTCTATAGTCAACGTGCCCGAAGACGTGCTCTTGCCCGTCATGAGAACGGTCTTGTCGCTTGCGCCCTCGTATGTGAGCGACGCCTGCCCGGTGACGGCGCATATATTGGTGTGGAACTTGGTGCCCGTCAAAGTGAGAAGCGCGGAATCATCACTATGCAGCTTGCTCGAGCTGTCGTTGCCGGTTCCGAAGAGATACTCTATCTTCTGCGTGGTGCCGTTCAGGTCGAACATAAACTTCGTCTGGCAAACATGCGAAGTGGGCGCGAATGCGTAATCCACATCCGTCCGCAGATTCCCGTAGTTGGAACTCGCAAAGTCACTTGAACCACCGAAGAAATAGTTGTCGGTGCATTTGAGGACGAGCCAACCTTCACCAGACGGGTGACCACTGGCATGGTTGAACGCTATGGGAGTCTCATCGACAATAGTCGTGGAGCCGGTGTCGCGCGAAAGGAAGAAAAGCGAAGACCTGAATTCACCACCCCCTAAGAAGTAGGTGGTGCCTTTATTCATTGACCTCAAGCGCAAATATCCGTAATTCCCATTTTTGTATAGCAATCCACGGAAGTAGTTGGTGCAGACGGTGGATCCATCGCCGAAATAGATCATCGGCCCCGTGATCTGGCCGCCGGTCCAATCCTTGGCGAGACGCATTCCTATGTCACGTTGTGTGTCCACGCCGACAAAGTAGAATCCGTGGGCACTATCCTGCGCGGGAATGTACACATACACCGTGCCGGAGTTGTCGGAACCGAGCGCCTTGGGGCTCATGGCGTAGCAGATGCCGTTCGAGTGGATGAAGTCGCCTGCGAAGGAGTTCTCGCCGGAGAGCTTGAGCGTGCCAAGACCGGAGTTTATCAGCGAACCAGAGCCTGAGATGTCGCCGGAGATCGTCACCGTCTTGCCGGAGGCGACGCGGATATCGACCGAGCCGGGGATGGAGAAGTTGCCGGTGATCGTGGCGTTGGCGTTGAACTCCGCCGTGTCGCCCGCCTGCGGGACGCCTGTGGGCGACCAGTTGTCGTCGTTCGCCCATGCGCCGTCCGTGCCCACGTAGGTGCGCGCGAAGGCTCCAGCCGCCAGTAGCACGGCGGCGGACGCAAACAACCCATGGAAGCGGCAAGAGCGCCGCTTCCCCAAAGTAAACATGGTCTCTGTCATTTACAATGCTCCTTTTTGCACTATGTACCTATCAACGGCACACATAAGTTACAATTATGGCACATGTGTATGATATCATAGCCAAACTGTTTTCTCAAGAGTGATTTTTCATCGCAAAAGTCATAGTGACTTGGGAACATCACCGCTTGAAAGCAACACGGCGGCGCCCTCGTCCGGAGCGAATTCATGCGTCGCGGAAAGATCGAAGGCGCCGGGCTTCTGCACCCCTGATATCTCCGGCAACGACGCAGCCGCGCGCACAGGATCGATGCCGATGGCCTTCCAATCGACCTTGAAGGAGACTTTCCGCGGTTCCTTCGCGAAGTTGCAGACGGCGATCACCGACTTGCCGTCCATGCGGAACACCGTCGCCTTGACGTCGGACGACCCTTCCACGCGCACTGGACATGCATCGTCCCACCAGCCTATCAGCTCGGCCGAGCCCAGCCCCGTCTTGTCGAAGAAATCCCACATTCTCTTCGTGTTGCCACCCCATCCGCTGCGGTCAGTCTGGGCGAAGACGAGCGTCTTCAGGAGATTCGCCCGGCCTAGATACTGGCCCAATAGGCCGAACGGCACTCCCGAACGCTCCACGAGCCAGAACTCCGGCGGCGTGTCGGCGCGGAACCCTTCGCCGTGCCACACGAGGTCGTAGTAGGGGTAGAGCTCCAGGAAGATGATGGGGGAATTGCCCCTGCCGGCCGCGCCCGAGGCGTGGTTCCAGGAGTGCATGTCGATGTGCCGGCCGGGTTTGCCGTCAGCGTCCAAGATGCGGCGGGCACGCTGCATCGAACGGCGGTCGAGGGCTGTGTCGTCGATGTAGAGACCGTCGATGCCATACTCCTTCACAAGCATGTCGAGGCCGGCGAGATAGAAGTTGTTCCAGCGTGAGTCCGGCTGCGTAATCACGGCGAGGTCCGGCTTTGGCGTGTAGAACTCCTTGAAGTTGACGTTCTCGCGCCAGGCCGGCAGGATGTCCGGCCCTACATGCTCCGCAAGCCACGGATGAGGACCGGCCGGGTTGATGCACGTGCGCCCGGGCATGGAAGGCGGACAGCGGAAGAATATCTCGTCGCCCAGCGACATCAGCGCGAAGAACTCCGGCAGGTTCTGCGTGAGCTCTCGCGTGGTGTAGTATATCTTGAGTCTTATGCCGTTGTCGTGGGCCTCCTTCACGGCATTTTTGAGGAGCGGCCCTCCGTCTTCGTTGTAGGGATAGTTGATGTACGGGTTCCAGACGGTGTTGTGGTGGAGGTTCACGATGGTGACGCCGTCAGAGGCGAGGTGCGCGAAGTCGGCCTTCTTGCTGCGCTGGCTGAAATGGTGGATGCGGTCGGCGAGGTGCGCTTTGAGATCCACGGGCTTGAACGGCGTGAGATAGAGGTCGAAACCATACATCAGCCTCTGGCCGGCGATGATCTGCCTCTCTCCGCCGTCTGCGACGATCCGCGCCGCATCGCCCTGTATGCGCAGAGAGATTCCGCCGCCGCCCCAGGACTCAGGAAGGTTGAGCGTGCGCCACTTATAGTAGACGTTACAGAGCGGCCGCACGTAGTTCTCGCCCTTGAAGCGGATCATCATGCCGGCATGCGGCGCTCCGAACCACGTCGCGTCCTGCTGCAGCGCCGTGTTCCACTTCCAGTCGAGCGACTCGGGGAAGAGGCCGCCCGGCCGTCCTAGCCCCATCTGGTAGCGGGCGAGGGATTTGGGGATCGTGATCGAAAGCTCAGGCGAGCAAGTCACCGCCGTGGCGCCCGACGGCGGCTCCAAGTACACGCGGAACGATGCGAATCCATCGAACTCCAGCACGCCCTCCACGGTATACTTCCAGCCGTGCGAAGCCCGCGGCAGCTCCGTGGTCGCGCGCCACGCCACGCGGCACGGCGTGCGTTCGATGAAGGCGAACTTTGATGCCGGCCGGGCGCCGGACATCTCGTCCTTGGAGTGCGGCGCGAAAACCATCGGCCCAGACAGGAAATCTACGCCCTTCTCGCCGATCTTCGTGCAGCTGCCGTTGAAGAAGGTGCGGTAGGCGGACGGAAGACCGTTCTCCCCCAGCACAAGCTCGCGACCGAGAATCTTGAGCCTGCGGGCCTTCGCATCAACCTCCACGGGCGTGAACGGACGCGTGGGGACGTCCGTCGACTCGCCCACGTCGGAATCAAGCCACGCAAGGCGAGCGAGGCGCCAGGCGTCGCCAGTGCCCCCGTCGCGGATCGGCGACGAGTTCTTCACATGTATCTCCCAGGGAAACTCATCCTTTTCGCCCGTGTCCAGGTCCGTGACGACCACCTGCCCTTTTATCGTCTCGCCGCGCGACTCCGGCGGCACACGAACATGCGCCCAAAGAGGCTTGAGGCCGTCCGCCCCCACTTTGAAGTCGGCCGGCGTGATGCGGCGCGCCGGATACCCCTTCCGGAAAAACGCCGCGGACATCTTGTTCTCCCACGCCATGCGGCGCGGCTTCTCGCTCGCCACGCATACCTGGAACATGAACTCCTCCCCAGGCTCCGCCTCGCCCTTGAAGACGCGCGCCGGGCCGCCCTTGGCGGCGAACCAGTGCGCCGGAACACGGTCGACGCGCACTGCCCGGCGGCGATCCTCGCCGAACAGCCAGAACGGCGCGGGGTGCGACTTCTTCCATGCGGCGAACACCTTGGCGTCCACAGGCGTCTCCATGAGCGTCACAACCTCGTCGGGCGGCATCTCGCCAGTGAGCGAAAGCGGCTGGTCCACGACGTTCGGATACCATTCGAACGTCACCTTGCCAGTTCCTCCGCGCGGCGTGGTCTTAGGATAGTCGGGATTCAACTTCCCGTTCTCCACCTTCACGAACGCCTTGGGGTCGAGCGCGTTCTCCAGTCCGTCGGCGTTTATGTACACGTTCCTGAGCGAAAAGTCCTTAACCGTGAAATTCTCGTCGGGCGAATATATCTCCACCCACTTCGCAGGGTCGGGGCCGTGCTTCCAAGTGCCGGACTTGGGCGCCACGCGCACGAGCGTCCCTCCGATCGAGTCGTAGCGGAAAAGCACGCGCGATATATCGCATCCCTCCACGTTGTCCGCGATCTCGAAGAGGCACGGCGCAGGGAACACGAGATCGTGGAAAAAGAGCGAGCGCATCGTCCCGATCGGCTCACTGCGGTCGTTGTCGCGCCCGCGCTCCAGATTCGGCTGGTCGTACATCTTGAAGTTCACCACGTTCGCGAGGCGGCGGAACACCACCCTCTCCACCGGACACGCCACGACGCCCTTCCCGTCGGGGCGCTTCTTGTTGCCGGGCTGGATGCGGATAGCTCGGCATCCCGTCGGCCGATCTTTCTTCGGCGCGAAGACGCACGCGCAGTCCTCAACGAGCACATGGTGGATCGGACCTATCGCGGGCGACGTGTGCGCCCAGTCCCAGGCGTTGAGCGCGATGAAGTCGTCGCCCGTGTCGCCCGTGACGCGGCGTATCACGCCCCAGTCGCTCGCGCCGTGAACGTGGACGCCGTCGCGGCCCTGGCGGTCGAACGTCACGCCGTCTATTTTGAATCGATGCACGTCCGAGAGCTGGATGCCGTGCATGTTGCACTGCCGTATCGTGACATCCTTCACCATGAACGACTCCACATGGTTGAACACAAGGGCTCCGTGCGCCCCGTGCACAGGATTCTTCCTGTCGGTGCGCCCCGTCTGGTTGCCGTTGGCCTCGCGTCTGGTCGTCTTGAGCGACGTCCACACTCCACCCTCCACGTATATGTCGCGGTCGTACGGACGATCCGGTATCTGGAGCGTATTCAGATTCATGCCCGTCACGGAGGCGTTCCTCAAAAGGCACATGTTGACGCCGGGCTTCAGACGGAACTCGGCCTTGGGGTCGGCGACGAAGGCCTGGCCCGTCTTGAGGATGATCGGCCCGTCGAGGTAGTACGGCTTTTCGCGCGCGGGGACGAAAACACCGCCATGCGCGTCGATCGCCGACTGTATCGCGTCCGTCCATATCTCGCCCGAGACGGAGTTCGTCACAAGGGCATCACCTTCGCCCGGCCAGACCTCCTTCCATTCACCGGCGCGAACCTTCGCCGCATAGGGCGCGTGCTTCAGAGCGTTAGCGCGCAGGGCCTCGACCGCCGCAGTTGCGTCGCCCACCTGCTTTAGGATCGTGGCCGTGAGGGCCTCGCGCGCGGAGTCGCGCGGATCGGCGGCCGCGCAGTGCAACGCCGCGACGGCCAGTCCCAGGAGAAATATTGAATTCTTCATGACATGATTTTATCATTTCATTCGCCGACGGGCAATGGGAAACAACTGGTATCCAGCACAAACACATCTGAAAACCAACCATATGTTTGCGGCGGCAAAGCACAATTATGATATAATCTACTCGCGCAAAGCGCACTGAAGAAGAATGGAAAGAACATATCTCATAACAGGGATAGACACCGGCATCGGAAAGACCGTCGCCACCGGTCTGATGGCCCGCTCGCTCATGGCGCGCGGCGTGGACGCCATAACAGTGAAGATGGTCCAGACGGGCAACGACGGCTTCTCCGAGGACCTCGAGGCTCATCGCACCCTAGCCGGCGGCGTGCGATTCCCGGAGGACGCCCTCGGCCTCACCGCCCCGCAGACGTTCAAATTCCCCTCCTCGCCCCTTCTCGCCGCCAGGCTAGAAAACCGGCGCGTCGATCTGGAGAAGATCGCCGCCGCCGTGGAGCAATGCGCCAAGAGCCACGCTATCGTCCTCGTAGAGTCCGCAGGCGGTCTCGACGTGCCGCTCACGGAAGACGTCCTCACCGCGGACTTCGCCGCAGCCCGTAGTTGGCCCGTAATACTGGTCACGTGCGGCCGCCTCGGCGCCATCAACCACGCACTCCTCTCTATCGACGCCGCAAAGCTGCGCGGAATCCGCATAAAGGGAATCGTCCACAACACCCGCTTCTCCTCCGACCCTCGCCTGGACGCCGACGCCGAAGACGCCATCCGCCGCCATCTCGCGAGATCCGGCATGCCCGCCCCTTTCGTGCGCATCCCCTCGATCCAGGACGGCCAACCGCCGCCGGACGTAGACTTCTCGGAGATCTTCGCATGACACCCCTCGAATACGACCGCAAATTCATCTGGCATCCATACGCCTCGTTGAAGAATCCGCCGCCCGCTCGCCTCGCACGCCGCGCCTCTAGACTGGAGATAGAGCTCGACGACGGCCGACGGCTGATCGACGCAGTCTCTTCGTGGTGGTGCGCCGCCCACGGCCACAACCACCCCGTGATAACGGAGGCAATCCGCCGCCAGAGCGAGAAGATGTGCCACGTGATGTTCGGCGGCTTCACCCACGAGCCCGCCGTCGCCCTCGCGGAGAAGCTCGCCTCATTCGCGCCCCCAGGCCTGGACCGCGTGTTCTTCGCAGACTCCGGATCCATATCAGTTGAAGTTGCGGCGAAGATGGCCGTCCAGTACCAGAACGCCCTCGGTCGCCCCGGACGAAACCGTCTGCTCGCCCTCAAAGGCGGATACCACGGCGACACTTCCCTCTGCATGGCGCTCTCCGACCCCGACGGCATGCACACGCTCTTCAAAGGCATCATGACGCGGCACTTCTTCGCCGACAAGCCCTCCTGCCCCTTCTCCGGCGAATGGGACCCGTCCTGCCCGCTCTCCATCGCGGAGACGCTCCACGCCCACAAGGACGAAATCGCCGCCGTCATCTGCGAGCCCGTGTTCCAGGCCGCCAACGCGATGAACTTCTACCACCCGAACCTCCTCCGGGAAATGCGCCGCCTCTGCGACGAGACCGGCGCCCTGCTGATATTCGACGAAATCGCCGCAGGCCTCCACCGCACCGGCCCACGCTGGGCGCAGGACCACGCAGGCGTCACGCCCGACATAATGACCGTTGGCAAGGCCCTCACCGGCGGGCACATCTCCCTCGCCGCCGCACTGGCCTCCGCCAAGGTGGCCGACACCATCTCCAACGGCCGTCCCTCCGCCTTCATGCACGGCCCCACGTTCATGGCCAATCCACTCGCCTGCGCCGCCGCCTCGGCGTCTCTGGACCTCTTCGCCGCCGGCGACTACGCCTCGCGCGCCGCGCTGATCGAACGAGAGTTCAAAGTGGCACTCGCGCCCCTGCGCCAGCTTCCCAATGTATTGGATGTACGCGTCCTCGGCGCCGCCGCGGTGGTGGAGACGCGGCGACTGCCGTCGCAGGCGGACATCTCGCGCGTGATAGACGAGCACGGCGTGTGGCTCCGCCCCTTCTGCAACTTCATCTATTCAATGCCCCCGCTCGTGTCGGACGCCCAGTCCGTCCGCCGCATCGCATCCGCCATGGCGGACCTCGCCGCCTGCCCGCCCGGCCCCGCTCCCACCGACGCCGACTTTCACGAATGAGCGTCGGATTGTTTGATTGTATGATTGTGAGATTGTATGATTGTATGATTGTGAGATTGTGTGATTGTTTGATTGTATGATTCTCACAATCTCTCAATCCCACAATCTCACAATCTCTCACTAGGATTGAGCTCCGCGAGCGCCCACAGCGCCAACGTCGTGGGCGGCATGTCGTATTCGCCGCCCCAGACATGCAGAACCCCGCCGGGAATCTGCGGCGTGGAGGGGAAGAACTGTCCGAACACGGGACGCTGCCACTGGTTCTGCCCAGCCCCCTCGACATAGCTGACGTTCATCGCGTTCGCCCCCAGGACCCAGTCGAAGGCGCGCTGCGCCGCAACGCGCATGTCCGGCCGCGAGAACACCTTCGCGTCCATGGCGAGAATGCGTGCACGCAAGAACGCCCACGAAGACGACATCTGCGGCGGCGGCGAACCATAGTCCGCCGCCACCAGCTCACGCAGGAAGCGGTCGGCTATCCTCATGGCGCACTCCTTGAACGCCGCGTCGCCGAACTCGCGGAAAAGCTCCGTGGGCATGGCGTAGCCGGAGGCAAAGTGGCTGTAGGAGCAGCCCTTGAAGGAAGCATGATCTCCGTTCGGCCCAAGCCGTTCGCACATTTCAAGGCCCAGCGCGCGCGCCTTGTCGGCGTAGGCCTTGTCCTTCGTGGCGCGATAGAGCTCAAGCGCGGCGCCGGAACGCTCCACGACGCCCACCACGGACGTGCGATACTGGTTGGTGTACCAGCTTTCAGGCTGCGTGCCGGGCGGCAGCTTCCGGACGAAATCGCGCGGCGACGTCTCGAAGAACGGATCCTCCTCCACCGTCCTGAAGAGCCGTTTCGCCGCCGACAGAAGCGTTGCTGCGTATGCCGGATCCTTCTTGGCGAAATGCAGCGACCCGCGCGCGAAGAGCATGATCACGTTCACATGCGATCCCAGTGCGGCAGGCCGCGCATAGTAGTCGCGCGGTCCCCAGCCGATCGGCACGAACTGGCAGTCGTAAAGGTAGTTCTCGGGCGAGATCACCTTCAGGAAGTAGTCGCAACCCCAGCGGATGTCGCCGTCCACGTCGCCGTCTACGTCCCACTTCGGCGTTCCGTGCTCTGCATAGCGCAGAAGATTGTACATGCTCATCGAGATTCCGTCGTGCCAGCACCGAAGATCGGCGCTTTGGTGGTAACCGCAGCGGATCTCGATGGTGCGGACGACGCGCCCGTCCTTGTCCTTCACCGGCACGGGGTCCTGGTGGCAGAGGCCCGCCCAGCCCTTCAGATGCCCGCACCGCTGCCATGTGCAGTAGCCTACAAGCATCCGCTCGAGATTGTCGTACGCGCCGTCCCAGACGGGGAAGTAGAACGACGTGACACCCTTGAAGTCCTTGGGGAGCCCTCCGCGGCAGCCGCCGCGGTTCTCGAGATCGCTCCCGCATAGCACGCGGTAGTCGCCCGGCTTCGCCGCGGCCTCGGTGATGTCGGCGAAGAACGTGCCGTTGGAGTTGGCGGACTCCACCCATCTGCCGCGATGGACGATTCGCCACGTGACGTCAGTGCCGATCGTCTCTACGACATAGTCGGGGCTGGGCGGATTAATGACGCGGCACCACTTGGGCGAGTCTGGGCGCCAGCCCATCTGGTTGACGCCGATGGCGATGTTGGGGTTCGACACCGCCGCCGCGAAGGCCGCTCCTCCAATGCACGTCAGCGCACACGCCAGCGCCGCGGACGTCTTCATCAACTGTATTTTCATTTTAATCTCCTCATAGTGTACATTGTTCATGTTCTTTGCAATCTCTCAATCACTTCAAAGTACCGGTGCGGCGGCCGACCGCCTTGAGGGCTTCCAGCTGCTCCGGCTCGAACGATCCGTCGGGGTTGATCTTTATGTCGATCGCCACCACGCCGCCCGCTCTGTTCACGAGCGACACGAAATCCGCCACGTACTCAGCGTCGCGCTTGCATCCCTTCTTCGCCCAGCTGCCCCATTCGGTGCCGTTCGTGGATATGCCGAGCGGTATGAGCGCAAACGCCTGAGCGCCGTTGATGAAGCGGTCTCGGGGGATCACGTAGAAGTCGTTGAACTCGCCACATGTGAAGTCGTCCCTGGAATAATGCTTCGCGTAGTACGGCTTCACGCCGTTGTTCATTGCCACGAGAGCCTTTGGATTCCCCTTCCACACCGCCTTGGCGTAGAGCGCGAGAAGGTCGTCGGTGTACTTTAGGAAGTCGGCATAGCAGCCGTCTATCCACCAGCCTTTCACGTTCTCGCCGTAGCGCACCGCATACTCCTCAAGAACCGCCGCCCACTTTTCGACGAACGGACGTTTCACCCCCACATTCCTCGGCTCCGTGAAACCGAAGCGTCCACCGATCACATCGTCCTTGTACGGACCGTCCCCTGTGTAGTACAGATAGAGGTCTATGCCGCGTCTGCCGAGGGCGGCCGCGAGCTCGGCGGGAAGGTCGCGGCGCGAACACGCCTCGCCCGGCCCGACTCCTGCGATGCGGTCGAATGTGGCGTTGGGAGCGCAGAGGAACTGCCGGCCCTGCATCAATGTGAAGAAGTAGAACTTCGCGCCGCAGCTCTCCAGCTGCGCGGCGACCTTCTCTACGTCAAGAGCGTCGACCTTCGCATTCCATTGGACGGCATTGTCACATCCCCATGCGAGGAAATGGTTGAAGACACCCCACTTGGCATCGTGAAGGCGCTGCGTGCGAATCTCGGCGGCCTTACGGTCGAATCCTCCTTTTCGCTGCGCGTCCTCGCTTCCTACAGCAATGACCGGCAGCAAAAACGTCGCCGAGAGAATGACCTTGGCTATGCTGTTGTTCATTCAAAATCTCCTTATTCTTTGGTCTTTGATCGCTATCAGTCTCATTGAGAGGATTATACCATAAATCTGAGTCTCACGGGGAGGAATTCCCGCCGGGATGCAAACAAGAATTAACTTCGGATTGAAATCTCGGACGAGACGTGAAATCATATGCCAAACCGCGTCTGGAATTTCATGTCCTAACACGAGATTTCGTCCGAAGTGAATTCTCGGGAAAGCGGTTTTAAGGCCATATCTCACACATTTCCGCGTTTTTGGGGTCAGACCATTATAAATCCCCCAGGTTCTAGGGTCAGACCATTGCGAGGTTCTCTCTCAACTTCATATTGACATCCATTGTCTAGTTGGCAGACCGCAGTTCTTCAGTTGAAGACGAAGAGTTTGTCTATGGCGCGGATGTGTCAGCGTAAGACCACGACCGTGCCGCAGGCGCAGACGTTCAGGACAAGGTTGTCACCGAAGCGGCGAAGGCGGAAATCGCGACCATCAGCGCCAAGACGGCAGCACGGGCCGTCGTTATACTGCGAATTTCCATCTTGTTCATCTCTATTTTCCTTTCCCGGCACGGCAGAACAACATCATGCCTTGTGAATATCATATCATAGTCCGGTGGTTTCCTGCAAGCGCAAGAGCTCATTTCCGGAACACTTCCACAGCGTCCACCCACACCCCGCGATGCGAGGGGCTCTCAGTGTTCTTGCCTTTGTCGAAGCGGCCGGGGCCGATCCAGACATAGGCGTTGTCGTTGGGGCGCAGCGTGCAGACGTCGTACCACGCCCAGCCGTCCTTGACGTCCTTCGCCTTGAGCGACATGCCGCCTAGCGAGCGCCGGGCGGTTTCGTCGTAAACGCCGGCCCAGAACACCTCGGATTCCGGCGGCGCGTCCTTCTTGAGCTCCACGCGCAGGCGCACGCGCACGCCATAGTCCGTGTCAGGGTCGTAGGCCACTGTGCGGAACGGGAACTGCGCGCTCCACTCGTAGTGCTTGAAGGAGAGTTCGATGGACTTCCCCTTCTCTGCCTTGGCGTCGGCCACAAGCTTGCCGAGGCCAGGATGGAAGGCGGTCGCATAGGCACGCACCGAATCCGACGCGGCGCGGGCGGTTCCGGACTCCACGGCACTCTCAAGGCACGCACGAAAGTTCTCGGTGCGGCCGTGCCCCTCGGCTATGCGGATGTTCTTCGCCTCGCTCATGGCGGCGAGGAGAGACCGGGCCAGCCCCACGGCGTCGACCACGCCGTCGAAGCGCTCGGGGTGGCGGGTCACCCAGTAGGCGCGCGAACCGCGCAGAAAGCGCGTGTAGCCAGTGGAAAATGCGCCCATGCGCACGTTGTAGCCATAAGACGGCGCCTCGTCCTTCACGGCCGCCTCCGCCTCGCGCCAGAGCGCCGCATGGCGAGCAAGAAGTTCATTGGATATCGCCGGCGTCCCGACGTCCTCGAATATCCTGAGCGAACGCTTCGGATCGTTGCCGACCCACTCGAGCTGGGCCGCCTGCGTCTCTTCGAAGATGCGCCTCGCATACGGGGCTGCCTTGCCGAAGTAGCCCGCGAAGAAGCGGTCTACGAGATCGTCCGCCGGCAGCTCGGGGTTCCACATCCACTTGGCGATGAGCCACGTCTTCAGCTCCGCCATCCAGGCGTGGCGTCCCTGGTATCCGCCCTGCTCGAAGAGGCTCTTCACCTTGTTGTCGCGGAAGAAGCGGATGTTGTCCTGAAGCACGTTCACGTTGGGGAAGGCGTGCGGATAGTGGCGGAAGTTCACAGTGTAGTCCCAGATGTAGAGCTGGTCGGTCTGCGCGGCCCAGCCTTCGATGTCCTTCACGAACTTGACGTTCTCGGAGAAAGGACTTGTTGCTATCGGACGGGCGAAGTCGCACTCTATCGTGCAGAGGCACGGCATCACGTTTCGTCTTAGACGCGTCTTCTTCGGAGGCTTGCGCGTGTACTGGTAGGCAAGCGTCTCGATCACCTTGTCGGGGAACTCCTTCTCCACTGCCTCCGCGACGGCGTTGACGAAGCGAACCATCGTGCCGGCGTGGGACTCCTCCTCGTCGTCCACCGCCTTGCACGCCGGGCACTCGCAGAAGCCGCGCCAGTCGTTCTGGCTCACGCCGAAGTATTTAGCCGTGGGGTCGCGGCGGATGGCGGCGAGGACGCGCTCGGTGACGATTCTCAGCACATCGGGATTCGTGAGGCAGAGCTGCGAATGGTCCTTCACGCGCTTGCCCTTTATCATGCTGAAGTATTCGGGGTGCTTGTCGAAGAACTCGTCGGGCGGCATGAGGCGGTTGAAGGTGTGGCAGTTGCCGAGACCGCCGCCGAAGCGATGGGAATGGCCGCCGTGCTTCGCGCCGATGCGCTGGGAGTTGCCGTTGAGGCGCAGGCGGGCGGCGAAATCGCCCTTGAAGGAGTCGAACCAGAGCGGCTCGCGCATCTCGAAGGCAGGCTGCTCGGCACTGTCGAGCGCGGCGGGGACCGCGAAGGCATCGGCCTTCGGCACAACCTCGTGCCATGAAGCGTACCAACCCACGCCGCCGTACGCCTCGAGAAGCTCGTACACACCGTAGAGGACGCCGCGCGCGCCGCCGGAGACCACCAGATCGCGCCCCTCCCACTTTAGGCGGAAGCCGTCGCCGAGGGCGGGATCGAGGACGACCCTGATGGATTGGCGCGAAGCCGCGCCGGCCACCACAGGCAGCTTCACGCCCGTGATCTTCTCCACATAGGCCGAGAGCTCCTCGGCGGCGTATTTCTGCGACGGGGCGGCGTCCGCCGGGATCGACACGTCGAACGCCGGCGGTTCGCCGCGCACCGCGATCTTCACATTCTCCTTCGGCGGCAGAAGGACGTACCGGAGACCGTCAAGGTTGTCGCCGGGCAATGGCTTCAGATCCATCGAGAACTGGCGCTGCCAGTTGGCGTGGTCCACGCGGATGCGTATCTCGTTCACGCCCTTCTCAAGGTCGAACTCTGTCTCCACCTTGTTCTTGCCGTTGCGGTTCATCGACTCCTTGAACACCTGCCGCCCGTTCACAAAGACGACAAGCCCGAGCGTGGCGGAGAAAGTCTGGTGCGAGAAGACCGCCTTCACTCTGCGGGACTTCTCGGAGACGACGCGGCGCACGGCCCAGAAGCTGTCGAGGTTCCCGCCGAAGAACGCCTGCCACGGATCGAGCGAACCAGGCGCGTTGAAGCCCGTGTAGTCGTATGTGGGCGTGACGAGCGACCAAGGGCCGGCCAACGCATCCTCCGCCGCCTTGGTCGGCACGGCGTTGGACTGCCAGTTCTGCCCATGCCACGCCTGCCTAAAATCCCACGGACACGAGACTATCCACGGCGTGTGGACCGGCACAGTCTCGAAGATCGCCCCCTTGGGGAGGTCCGCGGCGAGCTTCACCTCGTTGACGAGGCGCGAGGGGCGTCCGCGCACGACGAAGAACCCCTCGCGGCCCTTGTCCTTTTTGTCTACCACGCTCCACCCTTCCGGAAGAGAGATCTGCATCGTGACGCCCTCCGCCTGCGCCTGGAGGTCCGGCGTGTCGTGCCAGAACCAGTCGATCCTGTATCTGCACTCGTCGGAGACTAGGGTCTTCGTGAGCGGCCTTATCCTCCAGGCGATCGAGCGCTTCTCCTGGGCATTCTGCTGCTTCAGCTCGGCGGCGTAGTCGGCGGCGATGAAGTCGGCGCACTTCGTCTCGCCCAGCGCGCGGCAGAGCTCGCGCGCCATGGCAAGGTGCCCAAGCTTGCGGGGGTGGACGAAGTCGGGCACTGGCTGGAACGACGTCGAGGCGCGGCGGCAGTCCTCGATCGCCCCCTGCACCACATCGCCGAACTCCGCCACGGCGTAGCCCTCCTCGGCGGCGACCTTCCTCAGCCGCTCGGACATGCGCTCTCGCACAAGGTTCTTCGGAGATCCGGGATCCGCCGTGAGAGGCGTGGTGGTGCAGAGGACAATTCCGCTCGCATGGGTACGCACGCGCAGTGCGGCGGCAAGGCTCTTGAGGTCTGCGGCCCACTTGTCGAGCGCGGCGTCGTCGTCGCGCACGCTTGGCTGGAGGATGTCGTTCATGCCCAGGAAAATCGCCACCACATCTACCTTGTTGGACAGCACCTCTGTCACGTTCCATCCCGGCTTCACGTGCGTCATGTACGGCTTGCCGTCGCGCGTCTTGCGTTCCACGCCCAGCCAGGTACCCACCTGGTATCCGCTGAATCCGAGCGACGCCACCTTGAGACGCTTCTCGGGACAAACCTTGGCGAAGGCGTTAGTGAGCTGGTGATGGAATCCGCATGGCAGCGCCACCGCGTGGAACGTGATCGAGTCGCCGGCTACGACGAGCGTTCCACCCTGCGGGAGTAGGGCTGTACGCTGTTCCTTGGGCTCGGACGCCTGCGCCAGAAAGCAGCAGGCAAGCACGGCTGCTATGCATGTCCTTTTCATTGGTACTCCTGTCTTCGGCTCAGTTGAGCCCGGCTTTGTTGAGGCGGTAGTTCATCATTCGCGGAGAGACGCCAAGCTCGCGCCCTGCGGCGGAGCGGTTGCCCTTGTGGCGCTTGAGGGCGTTCTCGAGGATGCGTTTCTCCACAGCCTGCAGCTGCTCGTCGAGCGTGAGCGTGTCGTCGGGGCGGAACGGATCCTCGGCGAACTCCGGCGTCTGCATGACGGGCGGCAGATTGTAAGCGTGCACGCAGTCGTCCTTGGCCGTGAGCACGGCGCGCTCAATGCAGTTCTCCATCTCGCGCACGTTGCCGGGCCAGGAGTACGACTGCAGCATGTTGGCGGCCGGCGGAGAGATGCGCGTCACCCGCTTGCCGTACTTGGCGCTCATCTTGGAGAGGAAGTGATGGGCGAGAAGAAGGATGTCGTCGGTGCGGTTCGCGAGGCTCGGCATCATGATGGGGAACACGGATAGACGGTAGTAGAGGTCTTCGCGGAAGAGCTTGCGCGCCATGAGGTCTTCAAGATTGCGGCTCGTGGCGGCTATGAAGCGCACATCGCTCCTCAGCTCCTCGTTGGAGCCCACGCGCGAGAATGTGCGCTCCTGGAGGAACCGCAGCAGCTTTACCTGCACGGGTATGGAGAGGTCACCGATCTCGTCGAGGAACAGAGTTCCGCCGTCGGCGGCCTCGGCGCGGCCGATGCGGCGCTCGCGCGCATCGGTGAAGGCGCCCTTCTCGTGCCCGAACAGCTCGGACTCCACGAGCGACTCCGGCAGCGCCGCGCAGTTGAGCACAACGAACGGCTTGTCCTTTCGCGCCGAGAGGCTCTGGATGGCGCGCGCCACAAGCTCCTTGCCCGTGCCGCTCGCTCCGCGCACCAGCACGGTCGCCTCGCTGGGCGCGACCTGGCGTATCTGCTCGTACACGGCGCGCATCTCGCGGCAGTCGCCGATCAGACGCCCGGGATTGTCGGAAAGCATGTCCCTCAGGCGGCGGTTCTCCTCCACCAGGGCCTCGTGCTCTGCGCGCTCCTCGCGGCAGACGGCCGCGGCCTCGGCCGTGATGCTGGCGATGATCTCCAGAAGCGCCACGTCCTTCTCCAGAGGCGGGGCGGACGGGCTTATCGCGCGGTCCACCGAAAGAGTGCCGATAGTCTGGCCATGGTGGATCAGCGGCACGCAGACGAAAGAAAGCGGCTCTGTGCCGCAGCGCGCGCGCGTGCGGTTCAGAAAGCGGCGGTCTGTCCGGATGTCCGGAACTATCTCCGCACGGCCGGTCTTCGCGACGATGCCCGTCACGCCCTCGCCGATGCGGTAGCGCCCCAGTGCGCGCTCTTCCGCGTTGAGTTTGCGCGAGGACGCCTCTATGCGCAGCTCGTCTCCCTCCAGAAGCGTGAAGGTGCCGCGCAGCATGCCCATGCCGCGTTCAAGGATCTCTATCACCTGCTCGAGGAGGTTTCTTACATTGCGTTCCCTCACCACCGCGGTGGTGATTTCCTGCAGCAGGGCTATTTCAGATGTCACTTTGTGGTTCATTGGCCGGATATTATACCATATTCCCGGCCACTTTACATTACTTGAAAAACAGCACCGCGCCGGAACACTCGCCCATGACGTTCAGGACGCCCGGGCCGGTGATGCGCGCCGTGCGGTGCGCCGACGGAACGGATTCGTTGTCCAAGGCGCCGTACTTCCCCGTGCGCGCCCTCTTCGCCGATCCATCCAGATACAGGAACTTCACCTTCTGCTCCACGCCCGCGTCGAGCTGCATGCTGCCGGACTTCAGGAACACTTCCGTGTAGCGCCCCAGCGTCTTGCTGTGCGGCACCACCAGCGTGCCGCCCGAGACGGTCACGTTCGTCGCGTTCAGCCACGACGCCGTACCGCAGAACTTCAGCGTGCCGCGCACGACCTCCACGTTGCCGGTGGCAGACACCACGCGGTTCGAGATTCCGAACGTGAAGTTGTCGTTCGCATCAATCACCAGACTCAGCAAGCCCGCGAATGCGCCCGTGGACGGAGTCATCGTGTTCGTGTTGGCGTAGCCGTTCCTGAACGACTTGCCGGTTGCGCATGCGAGATACAGCGTACCGGGCGCGTTCAGGCTCCGCACCGTCCCGGTGGTGCGGAACGATCCGAAGCGCTGCTTCGTGCCGTTGAGGTCGATGACGCCGCTGTTGAGGATGAATTCCGAGTCGTTGTCGAGGGCCCAGTCGCACCCAAACGTGATGTTCCCGCTCGCGCATTGGTACGGATCGCCGCCGGCCTTGGGGTCGGACCATCCAAATATGTCCCCGGGATAGTTGCCCGGACAATTCAGATGCAGATCGGAGACGGTCGCCTCGATGGTTCCGGCGTAGAACGGCTTGTCTCGGAACACGACTTTGCCGGAGGCGTTCCAGTTCACGTATTCGCTGCTCCGTGTCGCGGCAGTGCCATAGCCTCCGTCCATGTAGACCAGCGTACTGGCGGGGATGTCCAGCTTGCACACGCTACCGCATGAGATGTTGCCCGCCACGGTGTTTGTGGTGTTGGCCAAGAAGTGAAGAGCCGTGCGATAGGTTGCGTTGTTCTGAAGCTTGAAGTTCTTGGAGGTGAACACGTTCGAGAGATATACCTTAGCGGACTTGTAGCCGTCCACGAACACCTGACTCGTTCCAGTGGCGTTCGCCGGTCCAAACGGCTCGTTGCCGTAGGCGTACACGTAACCATTGGAGATGGACACCGAACCGTCATACGTGGAATTGGTGGAATACAGGTAGATGCGTCCCGAGCCGATCTTGTTGATAGTCTGCCCGCCATTCGCCAGCCCGCCCAAAGGAGCGTGGAACCTGACGTATGCGTTCGTGCCGAAATCAAGAGTCGACCACAACGCCATGAAATCCACGGGCGTGTTGAAGTCAAAGTAGTTGACTGCGGAGCGGTCTCCCGCGATCACGATGCCGTTCACGCCCACGGCCATCTTGGCGGCATCGGACGACTTGTTGAACGAGAATCCGGTCACTCCCGCATCGAAGTTCATGCCTTTGAACGAATATGCCTTCGTGACGTTCCACGCGCCGGCGGGATCAGCCGACGAGAAGTTCACGGTGAGCAGACCCGTGAAGAGAGCGTCGACGGTCACAAGGCCCGTCCAGTTTCCGAGGTTCTCCGGATCGTCGTCCACCGCGCCAGTCCACGTCGCCGAGGGAGGAACGAGGTAGATGGAACCTTCGCCGGAGATGCCGTCAAGTGCCGTTGCGCCCTCTGCTCCGCCGTATATGGAATCGTAATCGCCGACCGTGCCGCGCACGGTGAGCGCACCCGTGTTGATACGAACGCCGCCAGCGAGGGAGAGAGTGGAGTCCGGCGCCACCGTCACAGAGGCGAGAGTGAGCGTCCCTACGGCCGCTGGCACCGCAAGTGTTCCGCCCTGCACGTCGAACGCGCCCGTGAAGCCGGAGGCGTTCACGAACGTAACGGTGTTCGCGCCGATTTTCCTGATAATGCCGCTGCCGGATATCTTTGAAAAATCGACCGTCTGGTCCGCGCCGTCGCCGCCCAGCACAAGCGTTCCTGCGGAGTCAAGCATGAACGCCGCAGTCGTAGAGCCGTTCATGTCGTAGTCGGCGGGGGGCGCGAATGTGCTGCCCTGGAGTGAAATTGAGGTTCCGGCGGCGGTGACGAGCGATCCCGACGTAGTGAACGTGGAGTTCGCGGGGATCACGGCGGAGCCCTGCTCCAGCGTAAGCGCATAGGGGATCGGCTTCATAAGGGAAATCACGCCGGCACCGCGCTTCACGATGTTGATTGCACCACCGTTGCAGAGTGTGGCGTCAAACTTACAGTCGTTGCCGTGCGCGCCGATGTAGATGGTCGAAGCCTTGGAGAGAACACCATTCGTAAGTTTGCCGCCGCCGAAGAGCGAGTTGCACGCTTGCGATGTGCCGAGAAGATTCACGAAGAATGTGGACGCGTCGCCGATGCTCACGCCGCCGTTCCAGGAATTGCTGGGGAAGAAGTACGACGTGCCTATCTTTGCGACCTTGCTCCCGTCCGTCCTGAACTGCAGATCGCCCGTCTGCAGCCACTCAATGCGGTGGTTGGCATCTCTGAACGTGACGCCGCCCTCCGTGTTGGGGTAGTTGGAGCCGTCCTCTAGCGTGAAATTCTGGCTTTGCCCCTGCCCGTCGCCACCATAGAGATACACGTTGCTGTCGCCGCGCAGGATGAGATGTCCGGTGGCGCCGGAGCCCCAAGTGACGAAAGACGAATACTTGTTCATGAAGAGGTTGATGGGCTTGCCGCCCTCGCCCTGGCAGATGAGATTGGCGGACGTATTTTCATCAAATGACAGATATGTCCCCCAACCATGGCTTGAAAGCTTTCCACCCTTGAAGCGGATTATGGAATCGGTAGCGCCTCTGACATGTCCGTAGAGGATCACGAGATAGCTGTTGGCACCATCCAATATGAGCTCGCCCACATAGTGCTCCTGTCCGTCGTCGGGCGGAAGGTCGTTGTTTGTGTTGCCCCAATAGGCACTCCATGCGGATGCATGGTTGTTTACAAGATGGAGCTTGCCGGACGAGAATCCATTTCCCTTGGCGGAGGATGAACCAAAATACAAGGTGCCGGTATTGCGCTGTCCAAGCCAAGGAAGTTCATTCCCCCCGCTGTTGGTGCGCCCGAGGCACGTCACCGTTGAGTAGATCGTGCCAGAACCGCCGTTACGACCGATGTAGGTGTTCTTGAGCACGTAGAACGTCGAGTTCGTCATGTACATCATGCCGGGCGTGTCCTTGCCGGCGACGACGAGGTTGTCGATCTGCGTTGCGGCACGTGCCCGGAAGAGCCCATTCGCCTCTACCGAATCGTTCGTGAGCGTCGTGCCCGGGAAGTATATCGTCCCGTTGCCGCGCGTCAGTATCGGCACCTTGCCCACGAGGTCGGCGTCCTTGAGGATGAAGTAGGAGCTACTAGTCACGTTGGAGACTATGAACGGGTTTTCAGGCGTGAGGCCTGAGGCGTGTACCACGCGCCCCGTGATTGCGATGGGCAAATTCGCACCCGCCGCCTTGCCGGCGATGGCGTCCTTGCGGTACTCGTCGCCAAGCGCGGTCAAGTCGATTCCACCGGAGGTGATCGACTCCGTGACGGTGTAGATGGACTCAGCTTGAACCGCCGCGAAAAACGCGACGGCGCAGACGAACAATGTTGTTTTCTCCATTCTCGGCGCTCCTTTTTTCCGGCGCGCGCCGACATCGGCGCGCCTGGCTCACAGTATGCCGTACGAGTATCATATCATAGTCCAGAGTTTTTTCGCAAGCCGAAAATCCAAAAATGGTTCAGATTCGTGGTTCGAAGGGAATTGGGAGTTGAGGAATGAACGCGCAAGCTGCGCGGCGGACAACCCTTGCCCCCCGCCTTCGCACAGAAAGCAGTTTCATAGACTTCCTCTCGTTTAAGGGTTGGTGGACAATCAGCACCGGACGATGTGGACTGTCTTGCAGCCGAAGACCTTGTCAAAAGTGGATATCTTGTCGTCCCACGGCTTCGTGACGTCCGCGTCGGCAACCACGAGCCAGCCTTCGGAGACGCCGAGGCCGTCCATGTACTTCAGGATCTGCTCGTGCGCCTTCTCCGGCGACTTCGCGTAGAGGGCGGCGGTCTTCACCTCCACGGCGTATGTTTCGCTGCCGAACCTGACGCCGAGGTCGAGCCGACCGCGCCCGATCGCCATCTCGCGGATGATCTGCCCCCCGCCGTTGACGACGCGCTGCAGAAACGCCTGCAAGACGAAGTGCGGATACGCCTCGTGGAAGTTCTGCGAAAAGAATGAATCGGGCGTGGCGTTCTCGCGCCAGAACTCCTGGAACGACGCCATTAGCGCGGGCATGTCGAGTTTTCCGTCCTCCTTGACCCATGTCATGTCCTGCGTCTCGCCGAGGATGCCGTCCTGCGTGGCGCGCGTGAGATAGCGTCCGATAGTCTCCCGATAGATCGGGTTGGCAGGTTCGATTGTTCCATTGTCGTCGATCAGGAGGCCAAGTTCAATCGCATATTCGAGATTCGCCTTATACACCTCGCGGTCGATCTTGTCGCCGACGACCAATTTCGCCACGATCGGCTTGATGCGCGGGTCGTAGCACTTCTCCATGAGCGAGTCGAGATGCGTGCCGCGTTCGCGGATCAGCGCCTCCTTCGCCTCGTCCATGTCGGCGGCGGTGACGGGCTTCGAAAAATCCTCCTTGTGGATCTTCTCCACGCACCAGCGTGCGAGGGCGTTCACGAGATAGGGCTGCCCGCGCGAATAGTACCACGCCTTCTCGAGCGCCGCCTCCTCGAACACCTGGCCCGTCTCGTCTGTGTGCTGCCGGTAGAGGGCGCGCATCTCCTCCTCGGAGAAGAGGTTTATGGTCATGGCCTCTGTTATGACATTGAACGGACTGGCCTCGCCGGTGGACTGTCCTTCGGGCCGGACGAACATCTTATAGTCGCGGATGTTCCTGAGCCCGATCAGTGCCATCGAGACGGGAAAGGAGTTCGGCGCCGTGCTGCCAATGCGTCCGTTTCGAAGCTGACGGAGAAAGCTGACCAGCACATCAAACGCAAGGCAGTCCACCTCGTCGAAAAAGACGACGAACGGTTTCTTCACCCGCTCGGAGAGCCATTTGAGGGTGTCCTTGACGACCGATGCCGAGGGAAAAGTCTTGACGGCCTCGGACAGTTCCTTTTTGGCGGTCGGACCAAATACGTGAACATACTGATCTAGATCTGTCCACAGCTGCGCGGCAATCGCCGGCATGGCCTTGTCCGGGTCGGTCCACGTCTGCACGGCCTCCACCGAACAGTACATCGCGGCAATGTCACCCTTGGCGTTGATTTCGTCCATCAGCGCCCGGAAGGCGGTGGTCTTGCCGCATTGCCGTGGTGCATGAACCACGAAATACTGCTCTTTCCTGATAAGCGACCTCACCTCCGGCAACCTTTCAGACGCCGGAATCATATAATGTTTCGCCGCAATACACGGCCCGCCTATGTTGAACCATCTTGCCATGACGCAAATTATACCATATTTTCGTGGTCGTGATTGGCTCTTCCAAGAATTCCCGGGCTCAAACATCCAGAACTATTACTTGAAGATCAGCACAGCTCCGGCGAACTCGCCCATGACGTTGATGACGCCCGGCCCGGTGATGCGCGCCGTGCGGTGCGCCGCCGGTACGGATTCGTTGTCCAAGGCACCGTACACCCCCACGCGCACATGTTCCTCGGATCCGTTCAGATAGAGGAACTTGACCTTCTGCTCGACCCCATCCGCAAGCTGCAGACAGCCTGCTTTCAGATGGACCTCGGAATAGCGTCCCAGCGTCTTGCTGTGCGGCACCACCAGCGTGCCGCCCGAGACGGTCACGTTCGTCGCGTTCAGCCACGACGCCGTACCACAGAACTTCATCGTGCCGCGCACCACCTCGACGTTGCCCGTGGCGGAAATCGCACGATTGGTGATTCCGAACGTGAAATTATTGTTCGCCTCGATGATCAGGTTCACCGACCCGACGAAGTCGCCCGTCGAAGGCGTCACGTTGTTGAAGTCGCTCGTCAACGAATTGCACGCGAGACGCAGCGTCCCCGCCTTTCCAATGCTCTTCACGGTTCCCTTCGTCTTGAAGGATCCCAGACGCTGATCCGTCCCGTTCAAATCCATTATGCCAGCTATGAACACATTGTTCCCGGTGGAGTCGAACGCCCTGTCGCATCCGAACTTTATGTTACCGTTCCAGCAGTTGTAGGGATCATAAGTCGGCTTTGTGTTGTCAGACCACGCATATATCTTGTTGAACAGATTACCTGTGCAGTAGAAGTGCATGTTGGCGATACTTGCCTCCATGCTGCCGGCATAGAACGGCTTCTTGCGGAACACGGGTATGCCACTGCCGGACCAGTTGACATATTCATCCCCTCTGTTCGCAAGCGTTCCGAACCCACCGTCAAGATACAGGACGGAGTTGTCGGCCACATTTATCCTGTTCACGGCTCGGCTCGTCACGTTGCCTGCTATGGTGTTCGTGGTGCCGGCGGACGAATAGAGCGTGTTGCGGTGGTCCGCGTTGCTGTGGAGCGTGAAGTTCTTCGACGTGTACACATCGTTCAGATAGACCTTGGCGGTTTTGTATCCTTCGATGTACACGCGCGACGTCCCCGCCGCGTCTATCGGCCCGAACGGCTCGTTGCCGTATGCCTGCACATATCCGTTCGAGGCTATCAAGGAGCCGTCGTAGGTGGAGTTCGTGGTGTAGAGGTAGATTGTGCCCGTTCCCTGCTTCACGATAGACTGTCCGGCATTTGCGACGCCGCCCAGCGGGGCGTGGAAACTCGCCGCGATGTTTTGCCCTATGGTGAGCTCAGACCAGTTCGCCGTGAAATCGACCGGCGTGTGGAAGTCCAAATACGTAGCCGCCGTGCGGTCGTCGGCAATCGAGACGCCGCCCTCGCCAATCGCAATTCTGCCGAGATCGCCGGTCTTCTTGAACGAGAAGGAGGCGACTGCGGACGGGAACACAAGGCCCTTGAACGAGAACGGCTTCGACACATTCCAGGCGCCTGTAGGGTCGGACGAGCTGAAGTTCACGGTGAGCCGGCCCGTTGTGAGCGCAGCCGCGCTTGAAAGGCCCGTCCAGTTTCCAAGGTTCTCCGGGTCGTCGTCCACCGCGCCCGTCCATGTGGCGGACACCGGAGCCACGTAGATCGAACCGCCGCCTGTCACGCCGTCCATCGCCGTCGCGCCCTCAGCGCCACCGTACGATGTCTCGGGAACGCCGGCGACTCCGCGCACGGAAAGCGTTTCCACGTTGATCTTCACGCCCGAGGCGAGATCAATCGTCGCACCGGCGGAGACCGACACAGTCGAAAGGTTGGCCGTCCCAGCGGACGCGGCGAGCGCGAGCGTTCCGCCCTGCACATCGAACGTGCCTGTGAAAGCGGAGACGTTCACGAGCGTCACTGTGTTCGCGCCTATCTTCCTCACCACGCCCGCTCCGGAAATCTTCGAGAAATCGACCGTCTGGTCCGCACCGTCGCCGCCAAGGACAAGCACACCACCCTTCGAGGGAACGAATGTGGCTGTAGTGGCGGCGTTCATGTCGTAGTCCGCAGGAGGCGTGAACGTGCTGCCTTGTAGCGCGATATATGTTCCGGCGGCCGTCACTAGCGAACCCGGAGTCGTGAACGTGGAATTCGCGGGGATCACGGCGGAACCCTGCTCAAGCGAGAATGTGTAGGGGATAGGCTTCATGAGCGAGATCGCGCCCGTGCCGCGCTTCACGATGTTGATCGCGCCGCCGCCGCAGAGCGTCGCGTCGAACTGGCAGGCGTTACCGTGCGAGCCGATGTAGATGGAGGAGGCCCTGGCCGCGCCGTTCGTGAGTTTGCCGCCGCCGAAGAGCGAGTTGCACGCCTGCGACGTGCCGAGAAGGTTCACGCGGAAGTCGGGTTTGGACGAAGAGGTGTTCACCTTCACGCCACCGTTCCACGAATTGCTCGGGAAGAAATACGACGTAAACACCCTTGCGACTAGCCCGTTATCGGCTCTGAACTGCAGATCGCCCGTCTGCATCCAGTCGATGCGGTGGTCGGGGTCTCTGAACGGCACGCCGCCTTCGGTCGTGGGGAGTTTGCTGCCGTCCTCCAATGTCATGGTGGTACTTTGCCCTTGTCCGTCGCCGCCGTAGAGGTACACGTCGCTGTCGCCGCGCATGATGAGGTGGCCCGTGGCACCGGAATTCCAGGTGACGAACGGCGCATACTTGGTCATGGCCAAGTCGATGGGATAGCCCATCTCGCCTTGGCAAATCAAGTTCGCGGAACAGTTATTCTCGAAGGTTATGTAATACCCCCACCCCTCGCTCCACATCCTTCCGCCCCTGAAGCGGATGATGGAATCAACGGAACCGTTTACATGTGCACAAAGCATCCACAAAAGGCCATTGCTGTTCTCAAGTGTGACGTCGGCGGCATAGAAGTCGTCGCCGGCGTCCACGGGTTTTGCAGTCTTGGTCCCGCCAAAATACACGTTCCAGGCACGGACATACACATTCTTCGTGTGCAACTTGCCCTGCGAGACCATCCCCTGTGTGGCTGAAACGCCAAGATAAAGACTGGCTTCTTCACGTCTACCCAACCATGGCGTTAGCGCGTTACTGCTATTGTTGCCACGTCCGAGGCTCGTCACCGTGGTGTACAGCGATCCGAAACCATCGCGACCGATGTAGGTGTTCTTGCGCACGTAGAAAGTGTTATTCGTCATGTACATCATGGCGAACTTGTCTTTTGAGGAGACATAGAGATTGTCGATCTGCGCCGTGGAACGCGCGCGGAAGAGACCGTTCGCATCCACCGAGTCATTCGTCAGCGTGGTTTCGGGGAAATATGTCGTGCCCGTACCACGCACCTCCACAGGCGTCTTGCCCACGAGGTCGGCATCCTTGAGGATGAAGTACGAATCTGCCGTGATATTGGAGACGACGAACGGGTTTTCAGGCGTGAGGCCTGAGGCGTGTACCACGCGCCCCGTGATTGCGATCGGCAAATTCGCGCCGGCCGCCTTGCCGGCGATGGCGTCCTTGCGGTATCCGTCGCCAAGCGCGGTCAAATCGATTCCACCGGAGGTGATCGACTCCGTAATAGTGTAGATGCTATCAGCCTTGGCCACCGCGAAAAACGCGGCGGCGCAGGCGAACAAAGCTGTCTTCTTCATTCTCAGCGCTCCTTTTTCCGGCACGCGCCAATGGTCGGCGCGCATGGCATAATAGTGTGCTATGAGTGTATAATATCATAGTCTAGAGGTTTTTCGCAAGCCGAAAGTTATATGACTGCAAAATTCGTAACGCGCTTAAAAACCGTATGGTTTCGGCATCCCGCCATTATCCGTACGCAGAAACTGCTATTCCACGGCAACTGGATTGAAGTTCTCCTTCCACGGCAGGCCCTGGACATTGAGCTCCGCCATGAACGGATCGGGGTCAAACTCCTCGCACGTGTGAACGCCCTTCTCGGTCCACCTGCCCTCCAGGAACATCTTCGCGCCGATCATGGCGGGGACGCCGGTGGTGTAGCTGATCGCCTGGGAGCCCACCTCCGCGTAGCACTCCTGGTGGTCGCAGACGTTGTACACGTAGTAGTCAACCGGCTTGCCGTCCTTCATGCCGTGGAAGATGCAGCCGATGTTCGTCTTGCCCTTCGTGCGCGGACCGAGCGTTGCGGGGTCGGGAAGCAGGGCCTTGAGGAACTGGATGGGGACGATGTCGACGCCGTTGAACTTCACTGGGTCGATGCGCGTCATGCCCACGTTCTCGAGGCACTTGAGATGCGTGAGATAACTCTGGCCGAAGGTCATGAAGAAGCGGATGCGCTTGATGCCCTTCAGATTGCAGCCGAGAGACTCGAGCTCTTCGTGGTGGAGGAGGTACATGTCCTTCACGCCGACCTGGTCGAAGTCGAAGACACGCTTCACGGCCATGGGCGCAGTCTCCACCCACCAGCCCTTGTCGAACGCCTTGCGAAAGTTGAAAGGTTGAAGAGTTGAAGAGTTGAAGAGTTTTTCATCCTCAGCAGACTTTTCAACGTTGGAACTTTTCAACCTTTCAACTTCTGAATCTGCCACCCAGTAGCTGCCCTTGGCGGACACTTCGCGGATGTTGATTTCGGGATTGAAGTTGGTCGCAAACGGATAACCGTGGTCGCCGCCGTTGCAGTCGAGGATGTCAAGCGTCTCGATGGTGTCGAAATAGTGCTTCTGGGCGTAGGCGGAGAACACCTGCGTGACGCCGGGGTCGAAGCCGCAGCCGAGGATCGCCGTCAGGCCAGCCTTCTCGAACCTCTCGCGGTAGGCCCACTGCCAGGAGTACTCGAAATGCGCGTCGTCCGGCGGCTCGTAGTTGGCGGTGTCCAGGTACGACACGCCGGCGGCGAGGCAGGCGTCCATGATGGCGAGGTCCTGGTAGGGCAGGGCGATGTTCATCACCAGGTCTGGACGGCACTCGCGGATGAGGGCGGTCGTGGCGGCCACGTCCATCGCGTCTATCTGCGCCGTGGAGATCTTGGTGCGCTTCCCGCTCCCCGCTCCCCATTTTCCGTTCCCCGCCGCGCAGCGGCTCTCGATGTCTGCCTTTATCGCGTCGCACCGCGCCTTGGTGCGCGACGCTATCACGAGTTCCCCGAACACGTCAGGGTTCTGGGCCATTTTCGCGGCCGCCACTCCGGCCACTCCGCCGGCGCCGATGAGCAACACTTTAGACATTTCTGGAACCTCCGTTTTAAGAGTGAATGAGGAATGGTGAACAGGGGACGGCGAATAGAATCTGCCAATCGTCAGCTAGCTCTTTTTCTTCGGCGTCACCCAGCTCACAGAACGGTTCTTATCGTCGAGGATCTCTTCCGCCACCTGCCGGACCTCCTCGGCCGTGATGGAGTTCACACACTCCACGATCTCACCCGGCTCGAGCACGCGCCCATAGGTCTGCACGCAGTTGCCGTAGTAGAAGAGGCGCGCGCGTATGGACTCGAGGCCCAGTCGGAAATTTCCGGCTATATACTCCTTTGTGCGCTTCATCTCGGCGGCGGACGGCTTCACGGAGCGGATGCGGTCAAGCTCGCGCTCGATCGCAACGACCGCCGCGTCCACGCGCGACGTGTCGAGACCAGCCGTTATCGCCCATCCTCCCACGTCTTCGAAAAACTGTATGTGGGAGCGGATGTCGTAGCTCAGCCCTCTGCGCTCTCGCACGCTCTGGAAGAGGCGCGAGCTCATCGATCTGCCCATCATCGTGTCGAAGAGCATCGCCGCATGCTTTTTCCGCATGGGCGCGCGCACTCCGAACAACCTGAAGCCCATGGCGAGCTGCACCTGGCGTATGTCACGCTCCGCTCGTACCTCCCTGACGGGACGTACGCGCCTGTCCACGGGCGTGTGCGCGACAGGCCTGCCGCCCTTCATGCAGCCAAGGGCGCGCGTGACGAGGTCCACGGCCTGGGCTGAGTCGAAGCGGCCAGCCACGACCGCAGTCGTGGCGGAGGGGACGTACGCGCGGCGGATGTACGCTCTGAGACGCCCGGGCGTCATGGCGAGGAGGGTCTTCTCCGAGCCGGCGATCGGAAGGCCGAGGGCGTTCCCGGGGAAGAGCGCGCGGGAGAGGTTCTCCGACGCGACTGAGTCCGGCTCGTCGTCGTACATCTTGATCTCCTCGAGGATCACGTTCCGCTCTCGGGCGAACTCGGCCTCGGGAATGGCGGCGTTGGCGTACATGTCCGTTATGATGTCGATCGCCGTCTCGATGCACTCGCACGGCATGTACGCGTAGAAGCAGGTTCCCTCCTCGCTCGTGTAGGCGTTGAAGTTGCCGCCGCGTCCCTCGATGGCACGCGAGATGTCGAGGGGGCCGCGCTTCGCGGTGCCCTTGAAGAGCATGTGCTCGATGAAGTGCGAGATGCCGGCGTCGCGCGGCCTCTCGTGGCGGCTTCCGCTCGCCACGAAGAGACCGAAGCACACGCTCTCGACATGGTCGTCGGGGACCAGCACGAGTTTCAGCCCGTTGGGCAGCGTGCGGAGCTCTGTGGTCGGGAACATCTGCGGACTACTTGACGCGGTGGCACCAGCCGTGGACGTCCGGGATGCGGCCGTACTGCACGCCCTGGACGGCGTCGTAGAGCTTCTGCAGCGTGGGGCCCACCACGTCGGGCTCGGATATCTTGATGACCTCCTTGCCGCGCGTTATCTCCCACACGGGCGTGATCACCACGGCCGTGCCGAGGGCCGCCACCTCCTTGAAGCGCTTGATCTCCGTGTATGGGATCTTGCGGCGCTCGACCTTCATGCCGAGGTCCTTCGCCACCTGGCGGAGCGTGAGGTTGGTCACGGACGGCAGCACGGAGCAGGAGTCCGGCGTGACGTACACGCCGGACTTCGTGATGCCGGCGAAGTTCGAGGTGGAGAACTCCTCCACGTACTTGTGGCTCTTGGCGTCGAGGTAGAGCTCCACGGGCCAGCCTTCGCGCTTTGCCTTCTCATGGGCGAAGAGCGAGGCAGCGTAGTTGCCGCCCACCTTCACGTCGCCCATGCCGTGGGGCGCCGCGCGGTCCCAGTCGTCCAGGATCACGGCGCGCACGGGCTTCAGTCCGCCCTTGTAGTACGCGCCCACCGGCATGCACATCATCAGGAACGTGTACTCCTTCGCGGGCGCCACGCCGATCTGCGGGCCGGTGCCTATGAGGAGCGGACGTATGTAGAGCGACCCGCCGGTGCCGTACGGCGGAACGAACTCGATGTTCCGCTTGACGAGCTTCACGGCGGCGTCGATGAACATCTCCACCGGCACGGGCGGCATCACGCAGCGCTCGGCGGTGCGGTACATGCGCTTGGCGTTCTCGTCCGGGCGGAAGATCACCACCGCGCCGTCCTTCTGGCGGAAGGCCTTGAGACCCTCGAAGCACTCCTGCCCGTAGTGGAGGCAGGACGCGCCGATGTGCATGGTGATTGAAGGATCTTTGACGTACTGCGGACGGCTCCACTTGCCGTTCTTCCAGGTGTAGCGGATGTGGCAGTTGACGTCGGAGAATCCGAAGCCGAGGCTGGCCCAGTCTATCTTGCGCATCGTGCGCCTCCTCACTTGGCAGCGGCGGCGATGATGGCCGCGAAAGAGTCCGCCTTGAGCGCGGCGCCGCCGATGAGGCCGCCGTCGATGTCCTTCTGCGCCAGGAGCTCGGCCGCGTTGCCGGGCTTCATGGAGCCACCGTACTGGATGCGCACCGTCTCGGCGGCGTCCACGCCGATCAGCTCGCCGAGAATCTTGCGGATGAGCGCATGGACCTCCTGGGCCTGCTCCGGGGTCGCGGTGCGGCCGGTGCCGATCGCCCATACGGGCTCGTAGGCGATGACGAGCTTGTCGGCGTCGGCGGCGGAAAGGCCCTTGAGGCCCTCCTTCATCTGGCGCACGATCACCTCGTCCACTTTGCCGGCGTCGCGCTCTGCGAGCGTCTCGCCCACGCATACGATCGCCGTGAGGCCTGCCTTGATCACGGCCGTGGCGCGCTTGTTCACAGTCTCGTCGGTCTCGCCGAAATACTGGCGGCGCTCGGAGTGGCCGATGATGCAGTACTTCACCCCGGCGTCCGCCAGCATCGCCGTGGAGATCTCGCCGGTGTACGCGCCGGAAGGCTCCCAGTGGGCGTTCTCGGCGCCGGGCTGGACGGCGGTGCCTGCGCACGCGGCCACCGCGGCCGGCACGTCGATCGCAGGCGTGCAGCAAACCACGTCCACGTTCGAATAGTCCTTGGTCGCCTCGGCTATCGCCTTCACGAGCGCGGCCGTCTCCGACGGCAGAACGTTCATCTTCCAGTTTCCGGCTATTATCTTCTTTCTCATTTTTGCTCCTTTTGTTTTTAGGTTAAATCGGCTTTTGATCAGACATTATATCAAACCACCCCCTTGGATTCAAGGGGCTAGAGGTTCGCGAACGGGTTGCATGTGAATCCGCCGGAGCGCGGACGGCCACCGCCGCGGTCGCCGTCTCGCCTGGGGCCGGACGGCGGACGCTGCCCTCCGCCCGCGGCACGCGGCTGCGTGCGCGCGGAGAGCGACACGCGCCCGCGCGCCCTGTCCACGCCTATCACCCGCACCTTGATCCTGTCGCCGGTCTTCACCACCTCCGCCGGATCGCGCACGAAGCGGTCGGACAGCTCGGAGACGTGGACGAGTCCGTCCTGGTGGATCCCGATGTCCACAAACGCTCCGAAGGCCGTCACGTTCGTGACCACGCCCTCGAGGGACATGCCCTCCTGGACGTCGTCGATGGATGTGACGTCGTCGCGGAAGGCCGGCTTCTCGAAGACTGCGCGCGGATCGCGTCCCGGCTTGAGAAGCTCGGCGAGGATGTCCTTGAGAGTCGGCTCGCCAACTTCGTCCGATATGTAGCGCTTGATGTCGATAGTCCCCACTAGCGCCGCGTTCCCCACGAGGTCGCGCACGGCCACTCCCATGTCCGCCGCTATACGCTCGACGAGCGCATAGCGTTCAGGGTGGACGGCCGAGGCGTCGAGAGGATTCGCCGCCCCGCGTATGCGCAGGAATCCGGCAGACTGCTCGAAGGCCTTCTCGCCCAGGCCGCTCACCTTCTTGAGGTCCTCTCGGCTCTTGAACGCGCCGTTCTCGTCGCGCCATGCGACTATGCGCTTCGCGAGCGACGGCCCTATGCCGGAAACACGCGTCAGCAGCGATGCCGAGGCCGTGTTCAGCTCAACGCCCACCTTGTTCACGCAAGAGACCACCACCTCGTCAAGCTTGTCGCCGAGAAGCGTCTGGTGCACATCGTGCTGGTATTGGCCCACGCCTATCGCCTTGGGGTCGATCTTCACAAGCTCGGCGAGCGGATCCTGAAGGCGGCGGCCGATGGAGATCGCGCCTCGCACCGTGAGGTCGAGGTCGGGGAACTCCTCGCGGGCGGCCTCGCTTGCGGAATACACCGAGGCGCCGGCCTCGGACACTGAGACCACCATCACATCCGCCTTGAGTGCCTTCAGCACGCTTCTCACAAACGCCTCCGTCTCGCGTCCGGCGGTGCCGTTCCCCACGGCCACGGCATCCGGTCTGAAGCGGGCGACGATCTTGGCAATCGTCTCCTGCGCCTCCGCGGTGCGCTGCATCGGGTAGATCACCGTGTTCACAAGGAACTTGCCCGTCTCGTCGAGCATCGCCACCTTGCAGCCCGTGCGTATGCCGGGGTCGATCGCGAGAACGCGTTTTTCGCCCAGCGGGGCGGCAAGAAGAAGATGGCGGAGATTTTCCGCGAACACCTCCACGGCGGCACGGTCCGCCGCCTGCTTCTTCTCCATCGTGGCATCCAGTTCGCAGCCGGGGGCCACAAGGCGCTTGTAGGCGTCCTCCGCGGCGAGCCTCACCTGTTCGTCGGCGGCGGTGCGGGACATGCGGCCGCGGGAGAGCGCGTCGTCTCCGCCGCGCCGCGCGCGGTCGGCAATTTCCTGAATGTCGGCCACAAGCGGAGCCTTGTCCACCTCCAGCCGCATCCAGAGCACGCCCTCCTTCTGTCCACGCCTGATGGCGAGGTATCGATGCGACGGCATGTCGGCGATCGGCTCAGAGAAATCGTAGTACTGCTCGAATTTCGTGGGCTCCGCGGGCCTTGGAGACACGACTTCGCTCTTCACCACGCCCTTCGTTGAGAAGGCGCGGCGCACGAGCTGGCGCACCTCGGCCATGTCCGCTATGCGCTCGGCGATGATGTCGCGCGCACCCTGCAGGTCGTCGGCGGAAGAGGCCTTGACCGCAGCGTCGTCTATCTCTCCGCTCCAGATCGACTCCGCCAGCGGCTCCAGCCCCTTCTCCCTTGCGATCATGGCGCGCGTGCGGCGCTTCGGCTTGTAGGGCTGATAGAGATCCTCAAGTTCGGCCTTGACCATGCACGCCTCGATCTTGGCGCGAAGCTCGTCTGTGAGCTTGCCCTGCTCGTCTATCGACTTAAGAATCGTCGCCCGCCTGTCCTCCAGCTCGGCGTAGTAGCCCAGTCTCTCCTGTATCCTGCCGATCTGGACCTCGTCGAGGTTGCCGTGCGCCTCCTTGCGGTATCGCGCTATGAACGGTATCGTGTCGCCTTCGCCCAGAAGCTTCGCAACGGCGGCTATCTGGCGTGTTGATATGGAGAGTTCCGCCGCGAGACGCGACAGAACCCCGTTTGCATCAATTGTCTCTATGTTCAAATCCATGCCTTGTCTATAACTCGGTTTAATGTTGCCATTGTGGAAATGTTACCAATCCCCAATGTTGCCAATTACCAATACACTCACACTCCAATTGGGTATTGGAAATTGGCAATTGGCAACTTTGGCAACATTGGCAACATTTTGATTGGTCCACGAACGTCAACCACAGTTACATTCTCAATTCGCGCAGAGCCTCGACCCGGTTAAGCTTCTCCCACGGGAACATGCCGCGGCCGAAGTGTCCGTACGTTGACGTTGCGCGGTAGCTCCAGCCCTTTGGCGTCGCAAGACCGAGGTCGTTGATTAGCCCCCACGGACGGAAGTCGAACACCTTGCCGGACAGCAGCATCTTCTCCAGCTGCTCGTTCGTGACGCCATGGTTCGTGCCGAACGTCTTCACGCAGATGGAGACAGGCTTGTCGACGCCGATCGCATACGCCACCTGGATCTGGCAGCGGTCTGCGAAACCAGCGGCCACTATGTTCTTCGCAGCGTAACGGGCGTAGTAGGCGGCGGAGCGGTCCACCTTCGAAGGGTCCTTTCCGGAGAATGCGCCGCCGCCGTGGGCGGCCATGCCGCCGTAGGTGTCAACGATTATCTTGCGGCCAGTGAGCCCGGAGTCACCAGCGGGTCCGCCCACGACGAACTTGCCCGTGGGATTCACGTAGAACTTCGTGCGCGGAGTGATGAGGCCCGTCTTCGCGAGGAAGTCGCGGGCGATGCCCTCCATCTCGCGGTAGCACTTGGGATTGGCGCCGTCCTCGGTCGTCTGGTGGGAGAGAACCACAGTCGCGATCTCCACCGGGCGGCCTTCCTCGTACACTATCGAGAGCTGGCTCTTGGAGTCCGGCCTCAGGTACTTGAGCTTCCTGCCCTTGCGGAGCGCGGTGAAATGCTGCAGCAGTTCATGGGAGTAGACGAGCGTCGCGGGCATGAGCGAAGGCGTCTCGTTCGTTGCGTAGCCGAACATCATCCCCTGGTCGCCTGCGCCCTGCTTGGCGGCTTTTTTGCGATTGACGCCGATCGCGATGTCCGGGGACTGGCCGTGGAGGGCGCTCATGTAGTTGAACGTGTCCCAGGAAAAACTCTCCTCCGGCCTGTCGTAACCGATGTCTTTCACCACTTCCCGGGCTATCGTCTGTGGATTGATCTTGTCGAATCCGGCGGCGGTGATTTCGCCCATATTCACCACCAGGTTCGGTCCCACCATCGTCTCGCAGGCCACGTGGGCCCTTCTGTCGAGAGCAAGGCAGGCGTCGAGCACCGCGTCGGATATCTGGTCTGCGACTTTGTCGGGGTGTCCCTCCGAGACCGACTCAGAGGTGAAAACGTGCCTTCCGGCATGTTTCGTCATTTCTCTACTCACTTTCTTTCTTCGTACTTGCGAAGCGCATCCGGGGAGAATCCCCTGACCACCGCGGCGAAAGCCCGGTTGGCGTCCGGCGCACCGTGCTCCGGACTTCTTGATGCTTCAAGCGGGGTCAATTTTAGCACATCCTCGCCGCCGCGTAAAGTCCCGGCAGAGAGAAAAAAAAGCGCGTCGCGCGCTTGGCGGAGGGAGGGGGATTCGAACCCCCGATACGGAGATTAGTCCGTATGGCGATTTAGCAAACCGCTGCCTTCAGCCACTCGGCCATCCCTCCGGAGAGAAAACGCCACTATGATACGCGATTTCGCGTCGGATTGCAAGGGGGAAAGCGCGTGATGCGCGATTTTGTGTAATCGGTCACTGAAATGCAGGTGGTGATTTTGCCGTGTAGAAGTGTAGAAAATGGAGATGATTGGGAGCTGGGGCTCTGCCCCAGACCCCGAAAGCAGGCCAATCACAGGCGATTGACAGGCGT
>Ga0265299_10000262_pt1 | contig 69181 bp, 52 predicted proteins | sample AusTroGonzalo_MG_4_FD_193485 | JGI IMG/M metagenome (GOLD analysis project Ga0265299, IMG submission 193485) | Bovine rumen microbial communities from tropical cattle in Woodstock, Queensland, Australia - Gonzalo_02 | ecosystem: Host-associated > Mammals > Digestive system > Stomach > Rumen ... | reverse complement strand
GACGACGTTTTTTGATTTCTTTGTAAAGACCTTCGAGAGCCATTTTTTTCTTGAGGATCTTTATCGCCTTTTCGAGATCGTCGGAAACATAAACCTCCAAAGGAGCGATGATTTTCTGTCTACGCATTGGTTTTCACCACCTTTCATACTTCTGATTTGTTAATAACAACATGAAGCGCCGGAAATTATAGGCAAAAAAAGTTTTTTGTCAAGGGAAAAGCATTGATGCAGGTAGAAATGTCGCTTTGCTTTTTCTTGCTTTTGCCGTTTTAAGTGCTACAACGGCGCAGACACTGTTTTTTAACTTTTTATGGAGGATAAAATGAGACACATTTCCGTCAGAGGACAGTCGATGCCCCTTTCACCGATCAGAAAACTTGCTCCTTACGCAAACGACGCGAAAGCAAAAGGCAAAACGGTTTACCACTTCAATATCGGCCAGCCCGATGTCGAAACTCCCGAAGAAATGCTGAAAGTTCTTAATGAAATCAAGACAAAAGTCATTGCTTACGGTCCGAGCCAGGGTATTCCCGAATATCAGGATGCGCTTGTAAAATACTACGCAAGATACGACATTCCGCTTACCCGCGACAACATCATGGTAACGACCGGCGGAAGCGAAGCGATCATCATGGCTTACACAGTCTGCCTTGACGCAGGTGACGAAGTGCTCATTCCGGAACCTTTCTACACGAACTACAACGGTTTTGCGACCGCTACAGGCGTAAAGATCGTTCCGATCACGACAAAAATCGACAATGACTGGGAGATTCCGGCAGTTGAAGAAATCGAAAAGCTCGTAACCCCGAACACGAAAGCAGTCATGATCTGCAACCCGAACAACCCGACAGGAAAGGTTTACTCGAGAGAAGAACTGTCGAAGATCGTCCAGCTTGCGATCAAAAAAGACCTTTTCATTTTCGCGGACGAAGTTTACCGTGAATTCATTTTCAACGGAGAAAAACACGTCAGCCTTCTCAGTTTCGAAGAGGCTAAGGACAGAGTCGTCGTTATGGACAGTATTTCGAAGAGATTCTCTTCCTGCGGCGCAAGGATCGGTGCTTTCGTAAGCTACAACAAAGAGATAATGAAAGCTGCTCTCGCTTACGGCCAGGCTCGTCTCTGCCCGCCCACGATCGACCAGATGATGGCTGTCAAATCGGCTGATCTTGACGACAAATACTACGAAACAGTTGTCGGCGAATACAAGAGAAGAAGAGACGCCGTCCTTGCAACGCTCAAAGAGATGAAAGGCGTTGAATACAGAGTTCCGAACGGCGCTTTCTACATCGTCATCAAACTTCCGGTCAAGAACGCGGAAGATTTCATAATCTGGCTTCTCACCGATTTCGACGTCAACGGCGAAACGGTCATGCTCGCTCCGGCTGAAGGCTTCTACTCGACTCCGGGACTCGGCAGAAACGAAGCAAGGATCGCGTTCGTCCTCAATGAAGAGAAGACCAAGAGAGCGATGAACGTCCTCAAGCTCGGTCTTGAAAAATATCTCGAAATCCAGAAATAATTCTTTTTTCCGGCGCCGCCAACAAATTTACCGTAACGGCGTGACAATGTAACGACGTAACGTCGACGGCGGCGCCAGTTCTTTGTCGAAATATCGAAAATTCGAAATCTCGAAATATCGAGAGGCGTTATTACTTTATTCTTGCAAAAAAAATGTTTTTATTTATTATTGTAGGTCTGTCGTTTTGCAGGTTGTTTTTGTGATTTGAAATATTGAGGAAAAAGTGAAGAAAAAATTTTTAACTGTTTTTTTTGTATTGCTCGCATGTTTCGGGCTTTCGGCTCTTTCACCGGCGTTTCCGGCGTTCAGGGCGCTGATTGCCGCCGATGACGACGATGATGAGGAAGACGATGAGGAATCTCAGGCAGCTGAAGATTCTGAAGACGGAAAGGATGCTTCGGAAGATTCTGTCGAGGAAAATTCTTCCGACAATGAAGACGAGGAGGAAGAAGATCCTTTCGCTAAGCCGAAGTCAAAGTCCAAATCCAAGTCAAAGTCCGGAAAGAAAAAAGCGGCAAAACAGAAAGACGATTTCGCTCAGGAAGACGAAGAAGACGATTTTGTCGTCGAAAAACGTGAAAAAGGTGTTGTTCACCATCACAAAGAGCCCGATCTTGGCAAAGTTGTCGTGCCGACCTACCTTTACACAGAGGCTTCTGTCCGTTCGAAAAAGCTGTTCGAGCTTTACAAAAACGATGACCTTGTCATCCGCGAGGAGGTCAACGATTTCTATCGTGTCGAGTTCCTTGGCAAGGAAGGCTGGGTCCCGCGTGACGATGTCCGCCTTGAAAAATGGCATACTTACAGGATTTCGCTTGAACTTGCGGGCGGTCTCGCCGGCGGCGGCGGAAATTTCAAGGGTTTCGACCTGATCGGAAACTATACTCTAAGATTCAATGTCGGTGTGATTCAGGATTTCGTTGTCGGTTTGGAGGGAAGAGGACTTTCTCTTGACACTGACAACCTTTACGGCGGCGGCGGAATTATGCTCCGCTACTATATTCACGGACTCAGGACAAGAAAGACAAGAAGTGCGCTCACCGCGGCGGCAGGTTATCTCTGCGGAGTCGAAAAAATTGCCGACAGGACAAGGCCTAACGGTCTTCTCCGCTTTTTCGGCGGTCCTTATGCATCGGTCAATCTGGATTATTTTTTCAGAGTGTGGGAATACATTGCGATCGGAGTCGGCGGCGACTTCACTTATCTTAAGATGTACGGCTCGTTCAAAGGCATAGACAAAAGCGAGGAGCTTTTTCAGGGCGGCGCGCATCTTACATTGATGTTTAATGTGTTGAGGTGACGATATGAAAAAATTCTCATTCGTTTTTTTGGGTCTGTTGCTCGCTGTTGCGGCATGTTCGCCTGAAGTGAGCCATTTTGACATCGAGTGCAGTACTTTCGAGGACTGCGACCTCGGCGAAAAGTGTTTCGAGACAAAATGCGTCGACAACCTCATGGAGCCTAAGAATCCGCTTGACGAAAAAGAGGAGTTCGGCGGAATAGAATATGTTACGAACAAAATTTTCTATCAGGGCAGAGTAAGTCTGCCTGAGGGGTTCATAATCCCATATGCGAATCTTCAGGTCCAGTACGGCAAGGACAACAGAATACAGAATGTCGATCCTGTCAACGGAACTTTCTGGGTCCGCTCGAATGTCGTCGGAACGACGCTTTTCATCCTGAAGACGAACTACGAAGACGAAACGAAAAATGTTCCGATAATGCTTACAGTTTTTCCGTCGAACGGCGAGAACTACTTCAAAAGGAAACATGTCGAATTCAGCGCAAGGGAGACCGCGGCGGCGCTGGTTTTCCTTCAGCCAGGTATTGCGACGACTGTAAATCCGCTTTACAATGCGGCACTTCTTGAAAGGATCCGCGGACTTAGGGCGACAAAAACCCTTGTCCGCATACTCAAGGACAAAATGGTCAGCATTTCGCCGAGCATCATCGTAGGAGGCGACCTTGACGTGCAGAATGCGATCGCGGCGGCGGTTGACGAACTTTACACTGAGACTGCTTCGGTGATCGAGAATCAGGGCGAAACTCAGCCGAAAAATACAAGAAAGATCACTCGTGACCTTACTGTGACCCAGGACGATGTGACGGAAACATTCCACCACTCGGGTGTCAGGGAAATGCCGAAAAACGCCAGCATTGATGAGATTGACCAGATTTTTGTAAAATATTTCAATGAAAACGGTGCTTCGGTCAAAACCTACAATTCGCGTCCGAGATGGGCTTATTTCTATGTCGACGCTATGCCTAAGCAACCGATTCTTCCGACAGATATCGCCGACGACGGCATTGACGAGAACGCGGCCCCGACACTCATAGTTCCGCCGACGAGATATGCATCGCCGACGCTCAGATATCTTATTCAGACCTACATCACGCAAAACGAGGATTATCTGACTGAAAAACTCATCGTTGACGGTCAGCCCAACAGAATGGCTTCGGAAATAGCGACCTATTTCGAAGAGACGACTGAAACCGAAAAGACGCAGCTCCGTTACAAAAATGACGAAATCAAGGAAGGTATCCTTGCAAGCTATGTTCCGGCGCAGAACAGCGGCGGTCTGCTCAACAGGGCGATGGATCCGGTCTGGGCGACATACTTCTCGCAAATCATGCTTCCGCTGGTTATGATTTCAGCCGATGTAAACGACAACTTCCTGAATATAGTGATGAATTACGACAAAACGGTCAACAAGGGCCTTGCGAGCCATCCTGTAAATGTTGTCGCCAGAGGGATCCGCGAAAGAGGTATCGGCCAGCGTGTCAACGATTTTATGAAGTCGCGGAAAGCTTCGTTTATGAGCGAACTTTACAAAGACGACCTTTACATAAAAATTATGGAAGTCGTCGTCAACTCGTTCTCAGGCGAAACGAAAAGCAGCAAGTCGTTCCTTCAGGACATAAGCGAGTCGACAGGCAGCGAATCCTACATGACGCAGCTTCAGAAAGTGACCGACCTTGTTTTCAAAAAACTTTCACCGGCTGACACGATCAAGCTTTTCAAGGGGATCGACAGGCCGCTGATCGACTTTACCGACGAGATTTTCAATGTCGGAGAAACCGGCGAGGATATCTATTATTTCAACGAAAGTTCTGAAGAGAGCGGTTCTACCGAGCCTGAAGAAGGCGAAACTGAGCTTTATCCGACGGAAGAGGAAGTCTGCACGAACGATACATGCAACTGCAGCGAAGAGGATATTCCCGGCTGCATGGTCGAGATCAATGCGGCCGGCACGGCTTTCATCATGGGCAGCGACACAAGCGAATCGTTCACGATGGAAAAACCGGTCCATAAAGTGAATATGCATAAAAACTTCTTCATCGACAGGTACGAAGTCACGGTCGCACAGTACAAAAAGTTCCTGAACGACCAGAAAAACAAAGCGTGGAGACCTGAAAATGCGACTAAGACAGACGATGAATACGGTCTCGAAAAGTGTTACGGCAATGACAAATACCTTGCAGAGTGGTTCGGAAAATACAGCGAGGAAAAATACAAAAACGGCGCGAAAGACAAAATGCCGGTAACAAGCATCTGCTGGTATGCGGCGAATGCTTACTGCAAATGGGCAGGCAAACGCCTTCCGACTGAAGAGGAATGGGAATATGCGGCAAGAGTCAGAAGTGACTGCGTATGCTCCCAATCCGACGAAGGTGAATGCACGAAGCAGTGCCCCGACATGCCGTGGGAAGACGGAAAAATCGAAGGCTGGATCAACGGCAACCTGAGTTTCCTCGAAGGAATGAATCTGCCGTACAAGGCGAACTACCGCGGAAGTACCGATCCTTATGAGCCGAGCAAAGAGCTTGAAGCCCTTGTTTCTGCGGAAGACCTGCTTATCGCTTACCCGGAACCGCATGTATCGCCGGTCGGCTACTACAACGGAACGCGTTACGACTCTTTTGCATCGAAAGAAGCGAAGAGCCCGACAGGCCTTTATGATCTGGCAGGAAACGCCGAGGAGTGGGTCTCGACGAGATTTTTCTACTATTCGGATCTGTTCGAGGGCGGTGTTCCGCTTCCGATCGGTGACCAGAGAACAGTCCGCGGCGGAAGCTGGAAAACATCAAGAAGACTTATCCGTTCAACTTACAGACGCGGCGTAAATCCGCAGTACAGTTCGAATTCGATAGGCTTCAGATGCGCTAAAGATACAATAGATTAATATAGGTGATGCGATGAAAAAGATTTTTTATTTTCTGTTTTTATCGGTCTTAATTTCGGCGGTTTTTCCGATTAGTGCCGAGATTGTGCGCGACGGCGACGAATGGCGTGTCTACGACGAGCAGTATTCGGACGAGATCGAGTTTGAATACCGTGACGTGCTGATTCCGCACAACAAATGGGGAACGGGCGACTGGCTTCCTGGCTGCAGCGGAATCATCCCGCTCAGCGTAAAGTTCAATGTCGAATACGGTGCCGAAATGGGCGCTAAAATGAAGGGAAAAGCAAAGGCGCAGTGGCCGGAAGCGGTCAAAGTCTTCTTCGAGGGGGCGAACGACGGCGGTTTTTCCGACATGTTCTACGGCATAAACATGGAGGCATTGTGGAAAAACTGCTATACCGGCGCGGAGAACGAGCTCAGCAAATGGCTCAACTTCGACCTTAGTTTCGCCGACGAAAAGACTTTCCAGCCTTTCCTGCTTGACGGAAATGTCGACAATCCGGTTTCAATGGAGGACAGTATCGACCATTTCCAGCTTTACGAAGGTTCGCTTGCCGATATGGTCGGCGGCAGCTGCGGCCTCAACATCCCGTTAATCGGAGATGTATGCAGCCTTATCCACTTCAATTTCGAGCTCGACGGCAAAATGTATGTCGAGATGTTCGGCAGCAGGATCGGTCTTGACGAGAAGCAGGAACGGAGCATTTTCTCCGACAACCAGTATCTTGTCATCGAGCCGCCTATTGTCGGAACAGTTATGAAAATTCCGATATTCTACGAGTCGAAGACATATTACAGGATCGAGATCATTTTCACGGTCACGATAAGGATAAGGATCCTCGAGCTTGAATTCCCGATTCCTATCACGATTCCGATCGTTCCGGGCAAGGAAAAGCTGTGGCAGTACAATTCGCAGGAAGTCGAGTTCAACTTCCCGGCGATTTTCATTGAGTCGAGAGCTCATAAATTCGCAGACACGATGCCTGGCGACGAGGATTACTGGGAATTCGAAGTTGAGAACATCGGTACAAGGGACATGGAAGTTAAAGTCGTTTCAAACGATACCAATTTCATAGTTATTCCCGATACTTTGAACATCGGGCCCGGTGCGAAATCGGCGGTTACGGTGTTCTTCAAGCCTTACGATGTCGGTGTCCAGAAAGGGGCGGTGACCTTGTACAGCAACGATCCGGTCGAACCTGTCACGAGAGTCTCGCTTTTCGGTTACAGCAGCGAGAGCGAAACCCAGTGGACGCAGGTTATCGAAGGCGACGAACCGCGCTGGGAAGTCGGAAAATCGGCCGGCGGATGCTCAATTTCCGTGATAGGAGGTGAATAATGTCGGATTTTATAAGAAAAATCCTGCTTCTCGCGCTTCTTGCCGTTGTTTCTTCGGCATGTCTTGAGGAAGCTGACTACCTCTATAAAAAAATAGGCGAGGATTTCGACAACAAAGGCGGGACTTACAAAGGTGTCGACGGAATCACCGTTCACATCGAAGAAGGTTCTCTCCCTGAAGGGATCGATAAAGTGACGATTTCGGCTTTCTCGCTCGATACCCCGGCTTTCACCAATGTTTCGAAACCGGTAACCAACATCTATTCGATTTCTCCGGCGGCGGTCGAGTTCACGAAGGATCTCACCGTTGTAATCTCATACAAGGAGACAGAGTTCCCGAATCTGCTCGACGAGCTTGATCTCAAGCCTTACTTTTCGATGGACAGGCAGACTTTCGAGGTTTTCGACGAGGATTCGTATGAACTTGACGTAGAGAACAACCTTTTCAAGATCAGCACGAAATTCCTCGGCAATTTCCACATCGGATTTCCGAAGGATCTTGTCAAACAGGAAGATGCAAACCAGTCCGGTATTGCTGAAATGGTGCTTATTCCTGCTGGTGAGTTCGAATACGGTGCGCCTAAAGGTACTCCGACAGGACTTTCCGAAGAGGAAAACGGTCTGAAGCAGTCTGAAGGAACCAACAAAGTTTACCTCTCGTCATATTATATCGACAAGTACGAGGTCTCGAACAGCCAGTACGAGCTTTGCGAGAATGCCGGCGTCTGCACCGAACCTCACGATGTAACGTCGATTATGTATCAGAACTATCACCACAATCCGACCTATGCCGGATTCCCTGTTATCTGGGTTTCTTACAATCAGGCCGCGACATTCTGCCAGTGGGCCGGCAAGAAACTGCCGACTGAGGCACAGTGGGAAAAGGCGGCGAGAGGCAAAACCATGATAAAATATCCGTGGGGCGAAAAAGAGCCCGACGCCAATATCGAAGCGGCGCAGGCGAACTTCACCGCGGTTTTCGGCGATGTCACTTCGGTTATGTGGGGTGAAGACGGAAAGTCGCCTTTTGGCGTCTATAACATGGCAGGAAATGTGGCTGAATGGACTGACACATGGTACAATCTCGATTCATACTACCACAAAAGAACGGACGATGTTGTTGTCAACGATCCGATAGGTCCTGCCGATTCACCTACGGGCGAGAAAGTCATCCGCGGCGGCAGCTGGGTTTCGCTTGAAGACGAAATTACGACTTATGCGCGTGACAAGGCTTTCCCGAACTACCGCTACTACAACCTCGGCTTCAGATGCGTCCAGCCGGTCAGCCAATAATGGAGGATTGAATGAAAAAGTTCATAATTACAGCTATTCTTCTGCCTGTTCTGGTTTTTGCGGCTGTTTCGTGCGGAGGCAAAAGCAACAAAGACAATAAATACGACAACGACTACGATTATGGCGAGCGCGACGATTCCGACTACAGTCCTTCCGGCGATTCGGACAGCAAAAACGACGCTGATGCCGATGCCGATGCCGACAACGGCGGAAAATCAAAGGACTGCAACTACTCCAGCACAGACAACAGGCTCAAACCGAAGAATGAAGAGCTTCTTTTTTCCGGTATAATCTTCGGTGAAAGTTCGCTCACGAAATACCTTTATGTAATGAACCGCTGCTATGCGTGTGATCCGGCATATCCGCTTACGATCTCGAAAATATCGATCGTCGACGAGAACGGAAATCCCGACAAAGGAACATTCAAAATCGAGTCGAATCCGCTTGAAAACGGTCCTGTTGACCTTAAAAACGACGAAGAGATCGAAATCGGGATCTCGGTCGTTGCATCGACTTGGGAAGATCAGGTGCGTTATCTCAGGATAAAAAGCGACGACAAATGCAAATCGGTTTTTGACATTCCGCTGACGGCGCAGACGAAGCCTTCGGGAAAAATCAAAGTCAAGACTCTTGACGACACGCCGGACGACGAAGTTCTTGTTTTTTCCGATGTTCTCAGCGAACTTGTCAACCAGGTCGAGATTTCAAACGAAGGTTCGTCGAATCTGAAGATCATGTCAGTTACCATTTCGGAAAAACAGTCGAAGAACTCCAACGAAATGGGATTTTTTATTCAGGAAGCTCCGGAACCCGGCATTTCGATTGCACCGGGAGACACGATGACGCTTGATGTCGGCTGCCGCAACGACAAGGAATATCCCTCACCTCTGACAGGAGAGCTTCTTATCGTCAACAGCGATGTTACTGAATACGGCGTAAACCAGAACAAGCGGATCGCACTCAAATGCGGCCCGAACGTCGACAAGTTCCCGACCGCGAAACTCAAATGCGAGCCTGAAACTGTTTCTGTTTACCAGTGGGCAACTATGGATGCCAGCGACAGCACCGACAGTGACGGCGAATCAAAGGAAAATCTCCGCTATCTCTGGAATTTCTCGTCCACTCCCGGCGGGATCTCGCTTGACATAGTCGACGATTCGAACCGCGCCGGCTCGCCGCTCAACGGAAATTCGTCCAACAAGATCAACCGCGCCGCTTTCCAGGCGAAAATCAAAGGCGCGTACACCGTCAGACTTGTTGTCATAAACGATAAAGAAATCTCCAGCATTCCGGCAGAATGTACCATCAATGCGGTTTCCGACGACGATCTCGCGGTAAAGATGCTCTGGAACAACAAGAACGCCGACATAGACCTTCACCTGATCAAGCCCGACGGTACGTTCGGCGACAACCAGACCGACTGCTATTTCTGGAACTGCTCGCCGCAGTATTCTGGCGCAAGACCTGACTGGGGCGTCGAGGGCGAGACTAAGGATGATCCGTTCCTTGACATTGACAACACGGACGGAATCGGTCCTGAAACAGTCACGATAAACAAACCGGAAAACGGTCTTTACAAAGTAACTGTCCATGCTTACGACACGACGAAAGGGCCTTCGACAGTCGTCGTCAAGGCTTATGCCCATGGAGTCGAAGAGAAGTCGGCATCGCTTCTTATGAGCCAGACCGACACCTGCTGGGATGTTTTCACGATCGAAGTCGCTGACGGCACCGAAGAGAAGAAAAAAATCACAGTAAACGAAATCACTCCCGCACAGACATACGAGTGTTCGCGTCCGACCCACTAATCCGCATCCTCACGAGGTTTCAGCAAATGAATGATGTCCAGAATTATGCCGACAACAGAAACATCACTGTCGATCAGGTCGGGATCTGGGATATTGAATATCCGATAATCGTCAAAGACCGGAAAAACGAGATCCAGCACACCGTTGCGAAAGTCGATCTCACCGTTATGCTGCTGCCGGAATTCAAAGGAACTCACATGAGCCGCATAATTGAAGTGCTTAACCAGTTCCACGGTCAGATAACGACAGACAATATCCCGGAATTATTGATGAAAACCCGCGAACATCTGAGCTCTCCGCAGGCACTTGCAGCTTTGCGTTTTCCGTATTTTATCGAGAAAAAGGCTCCTGTTTCAGGCATTTCGTCAATGTTCTCGGCGAATGTCCTTTTCAGCGGATTCAGCGACGAGAAGGCAGGAAACAGTTTTATTCTCGGGATCCGCGTTCCGGTAACGACACTTTGTCCCTGTTCAAAGGAGATCAGCGCGTTCGGGGCACATAACCAGCGGAGTTTTGTAACGCTTTATGTCCAGTTTAAAGAGTTTATCTGGATCGAGGAGCTGATTTCGGTCATAGAGGAGAGCGCAAGCTGCGAGATTTATCCTCTTCTCAAACGTCCTGACGAGAAATTCGTCACGGAAAAGGCGTTCACGAATCCGGTTTTTGCGGAAGATGTCGTCCGCAATATTTCTGAAAAAATGATGGCAAATCCGAAAATCAAATGGTTTCTGGTCGAAACACTGCATCTGGAAAGCATACATTCGCACAATGCGTATGCGAGGATCGAGCGTTTCAAGACGAAATCGACCGTTCTCACTGAGCATCTGCGGATGTTCAAAGGATTTCCCAGACAATAATCTCACTTTTAAGGAGTTTAGCTATGAAAAAACTGCTTATTCTTTCAGTTATTTTGTTTTTCTGTTCGCAACTTTTCGGCGAAACGCTTTACTACTACACAAACGGTAAAAAAGTCGAGCTTGAAGAGGATTTTTCAAGTTATTCTTTCATCAGAACTTCAAAAACGAGAGCTGATTTCACTCTTCCGGCAAATGTCAAGCTGCTGAAAAAGCACAAATCTGTCTCGATTATTGAGGTGACAGACGACATTTCGTTAAAAACATTAAAAAAATCCGGTAATTTGTTCCCTGCTTACAAGAAAAAAGAAGGTGGAAAAGTTTATGTCAGCAACCAGATGTTTGTCAAAATTCCGGGACAGCCGAGCGGCGAGAAAGCGGAAAAATGGTGCGAAAGTCACGGAATGAAACTGATCAAACAATACAAATACGCTTCCGAATGGTATCTGGTTTCGGTCGAGGAAAACCCGATCAGAAAAGCCGCAGCGCTTGTAGACTCCAGGATCGCGGAGCAGGCTGAACCCGATTTTTTTATACGACTTCAAAAAAGGGCTTACATCCCGAATGATCCGCTTTTCACAAACCAGTGGCATCTTCACAACGACGGCAAAAATTCGCTGCTTTCCGGCAGCGACCACTCGCATGTCGCCGAAGCGTGGGAAGTTTTGAAGGCTTTCAAAGGCAATATCGGCGGAAACGGAGTGAAACTTGCAGTTATTGACGACGGATTTGACCTTAAACATGAAGATCTGTCTGGCCGGTTTCTTTCCGGATATGATTTTAACGATGATGACAACGATCCTAGCTATGAAAACACCACCTGCCATGATCCCTATTATGGCAACTATGATTGTTCCGACATGCACGGAACATGCTGCGCCGGAGTCGCAGGAGCGGCTACAGATAACGGCAAAGGCGTTTCAGGTGCTTGCCCTGAATGCAAACTTATTCCTGTCAGAATCGATTTGACAAGCAACAATGTATCGATGAGCAGCATCGGAATCGAGGCTTTTGAATGGGCGGCGAAGGCAGGTGCCGACATTATGTCAAACAGCTGGGGACCTGCCGACGGGTACGGTGCCGAAGATATGAGCCAGACTTTAAAGGACACTGTCACCAAACTTGCAACAGAAGGCAGAAACGGAAAAGGAATAATCATTCTTTTTGCAGCCGGCAACGGTGATGAAAGCATTGAAACCGACGGTTTTGCAAGTAACCCGAACGTTTTTGCGATAGGTGCGGTAATAGCTAACGGTACAAGAGCGTCCTATTCAGATTATGGAAAGTCGCTCGATTTTATGGCTTCGAGTGCAGATACCGCAGACGACGACTATGACGGCGATAATTACTACGACACAATGGACGGAATCTGGACTGTTGACAACTCAGGAAGTGACGGCTACAACACAGGTGCGCAGGGTTTTTTCGGAGGAAGGTGCATCCAAAACCAATGCAGCTATGGGCTGAGATGCTCTTCAAATAAATGTACCGGAATTGAAAGTTCTTTTTCGGGGAGATACAGCGACTATGCCCACGATTTCAGCGGAACTTCGTCGGCCTGCCCGCTTGCGGCCGGCATCACCGGGCTTGTTCTTTCGGCAAATCCGAACTTGACAAGAAACCAGGTCTACGAAATTTACAAAAAGACTTCCGACAAAGTCGGCGGTGCATATTATTATGATACGAACGGATTCAGCCAGGAATACGGTTATGGCAGGATCAATGCCTGCAAAGCGGTGAAAAAGGCTCTTAAAATGGCCGGCGAAGATGTTTCGCAGGTCGTTTGCAGCGGCGACCCTGAGATAGACGATGACGACGATATAATTGACACCGGTGATTCCGGCGATTCTGCCGACACTGGGGATCCAGCTGACTCAGGCGATTCGACCGACACTTCCGACACATCGGATCCTGCGGATTCTGCCGATACAGCCGATACAGCCGATTCAAGCGATTCCGCAAACACTTCGGATCCAGCTGACACAAGCGATCCAGCTGATTCCGCAAACACAAGCACCGACCCGCACGAAAACTGCGGCAACGGCATTGTCGATAATGGCGAACAGTGCGATGACGGTAACAGAACAGATGGTGACGGCTGTTCCGAATACTGCATGTTCGAAGACGAAAACAACGGCAGTTCTAAAAAGAAATCAAGCGGCGGCTGCTCGCTCGATCTTATTTAACTTAATAATTCCTGATATTTTCCAGAAAATTTCTTTTTCAAGTTCTACAAACGCGGGAATGTATTCGTCAATTATGCGCTGAATGAGCTTTCGTGTCCGAGCATTCTTTGGTGATGCCCGCAGTCTGCGGATAAAAAAAAGCCCCTCCGGAGAGGGGCTGAAAAGTGAATCTGTGTGTCAGATTACATCGGATCGCAAGCGGTCAAAGCCGGATTGAATGCATTAGTTACATCACCGTATTCCATATAATTTTTCGGGCTGTAAAGAGTTACACTGCCGGTAAATGACAGCTCGCTTCCTTCACCGCCGGCTGATATATTTTCAGCAGCTGTGACATTGATAGTGCCTGATCCGATAGCATGATCACAAGTATTACCTTGGGAAACAAAAATCCACGCTTTGGCATCATTTTCCGGAGCGATTTTTCCTGAACCGACTGTGGCATTACTGAGAGACGGGAAGATAATCAGTACTGCATTTTCTGAGTCTATCTGCTGTATAACTTGAAGCTGCTGTCCCTGAACAAGCATTGCAAAAGCATAAGAATCAGCAGAGCTGAGAGGAGTTCCGTTGTTGCCGAATGTTCCGGTAGCGTAAGGAGCTACGAAACCAGTCTGATTCTGATCCGATGTGCTTGTGTAAACATAATTCGTCGAGAAATTAAGCTCGGCAGTTCCATAAGGTGAATTGTAGCTTTCGTCAGCCTCTTCTGTGCTACCGCCTGCAAGCAGCGAGCATGCGTTTGCTTCATCACAGCAGTTTGCTTCGATGCAAGCCAAGATTTCGTTATTCGAAGGGTTGCCGTCAAGACAATGACCTTTGTTGTCTCTGCACTCAAAGAATGCAAGATAGTCATTGTAAGCCTGTTCCGAGTTGTTCTGGAAGCATGCATTTGCGCAATCCTGATCACCCTGTGCACAATCATTCAGACAAACAAAAAGCTGATAGCATTCTGTCTGCTGATTGTTGTGTTCGCACTTCGGAGTGGTGTCGCCAGTGTCAGCTTCTGTGGTGTCGCCGGTGTCAGCTTCTGTGGTGTCGCCGGTGTCAGCTTCTGTGGTGTCGCCGGTGTCGGTCGGCTGCTCAGGTTCGTTTTTGTCGCAGTTTCCGGTTGTCGGGTTGCAGGTTTCGTCAGGGTTGCACTGTTTGGCGTTCTTCCATACAAGCTCGCCGTCTACATTCTTGCAGATCTTTACGATTTTGTCATCGCATTTGAAAGCGTTTTCTGTACAGGTGTTTTCGCCTTCCTTGTTGTCTCCTTCTTCATCGTCGCCGCCGCAGCTTACAAAGAAGAGAGCCGCGATGAGGAGCATCGTGATCATCCAAAACTTTTTCATAAAAAAACCTCCAAAAAAAAAGAAAAATAAAAAAGCCAAAAAACCAAATAAACGGAAAATTCTACACGAAAATTTTTTTAAATCAAAAAATTCGAGAAATCGATATTTCGATCCGCCGCCTTTCGGTATTTCGACAATTCGAGATTTCGATATTTCGACAAGAGATCTGGCGGCATTGATTCTTTACATTTTCAGAAAAAAAAATACTATGCGAAGAATTTCAGGTTCTTCGGAGGTGATTATGAAAAAGTTTTTTGTTTTTCTCGTTGCCGCGCTGCTTTTCGCTTCGTGCGGTGAGGACAACTCGCTGAAACCAGAAACGGCCGAGGCTTTGATTAAGGAGCGTCTTGCAAAAATGCCGGGGAGAAGTGTCTCTTTCTATCTCGGCGCGATGACAGATCCCAGCTATGTGCCGGTCTATAAGGCGATCGCGACAGGAAAGTATCTGACTTTCAAGCCTGATGTCTATGTCGAGGCTGCAGGCAAAAAAATGCCGATGTTCGAGGCGACAGAAGAAGGAAAAAAGATTTTTAAGTGCGAGAAAAACCGCTGCACGGTCGAAGTGTGCTCGACAGTTTTCGACCGTTTCACCGGAATTGTGAACAAAGGAAAGTTCGCGATGGCTGAATATCAGATAAAAACAGTCTGCGAAGGCGAGCTTTACGAAGTTTTCAGGCCGCTCGCCGAAAAACAGTATATAAAACCGGAAACGACCGTCGAGAAATCGGAGTTCGAGTTCTCGAAACAGGATAAAAAATGGATCTTAAAGTAAAAGTAGGAGGAAAAAATGGCTGAATGTTACTGCGGAAGCGGAAAAAATTATGAAGAATGCTGTGAACCGCTGATAAAAGGCACAAGAACCGCTGAAACCGCCGAAGAGCTGATGCGTGCGAGATATTCGGCTTTCGCGGCGCACGAGATAGATTTTATTATGGATACTGTCGTTCCAGGTCAGACCGACAACATGTCGAGAGAGGCGGTCGAAAGATGGTCAAGAAAAACCGACTGGAAAAAACTCGAGATCACAGGGACCGAAGCGGGCGGCAAGGACGACGAGACGGGAAGCGTCGATTTTAAGGCGTTTTCAATGCTTGACGGCGTAATGCAGTGCCATCACGAACACGCGATGTTCAAAAAAATCGACGGAAAATGGTTCTTTGAGGACGGGACCCAGATCATGCCGGAGCAGGTCAGACGCGAGACGCCCAAAATCGGAAGAAACGACCCATGCCCCTGCGGAAGCGGCAAAAAATATAAGAAGTGCTGCGGTAAAGATGCATAACTTAATGATTTTATTGAATAAAAAAATCGAGACCGGTTTTTGCTTAAATTTTAAGTTTTTTGGTTTTTAATAGGAGGAGTTATGAAAAAGTTTATCCTTTTCGCGCTTGTTACATTTTTCTGCGCCAATCTTTTTGCGGAAAAAGTCTACAGAAGCGACGGAACATTTTTTGAATTGACAAGAAACGGAAAGATTTTTGCATCGAAAATCGACGAAGTTTCTTTGAAAGCACCTGAAAACTACACGCTCAAATGGCGTTCGGGCAGCGAATTTATTGTTATTGACAATGATAACAAAGGAAATCTCCCGGTTTATCTTTCGGGTTTGAACATCGTTATAGCGGATTCATCGATTTTTTACCGCGGAACGAAAAGTGCTGAATTTATTGAGAAAAAATATGGTGTAAAAGTCAAAGAACTTTGGAACGATTACAATTTGATCGAATTCGACGGCGCGGCTGACAGTGTTAAAACCGCACAGGCTATCGTCGAGAACGGCGACGGATTCGCTTTTCCCAACCTTCACAGAAGGTCTGAGCTCAAATCGGTAAACCCAGTTAAATTTCCGATTAACGACAAATACTACAAAGCCGGCTACCAGTGGTCGCTGAAAAACACAGGAAAGGGAATCGGTTACGAAGCACAGGGAAACGGTTATAAAGTCACGGAAATGGACATCCTGAAACACGCTGACGTCAAGTTCGAAGAGGCGATGCAGTTTATCCATGACCAGATCGAAGCCGGAGAGCTCGACGGTTTCGACGCCAATACCAAAGTCGCGATCATGGACAGCGGTGTCGATTTCGATCATCCAGATCTTAAAAACAAGCTCGAGCACGGCTACAACATGGTTCACGAAGGCGAATCAGGAAACCCGGGAAAGGTTTCAAACAACGGAATGTACGGTCCTGACGGTTATTCGCACGGAACCAACTGCGCGGGTGTCGCGGCTGCTGAAGGCAACGACATAGGAACGGTCGGCATCTGCCCGTGGTGCGGAATTTATCCTGTAACCTACATGGAAGGCGGCATTGGAACTCAGGAAAGCACCAGTGACGCGAAGTTGTTGGCTGTTTATACGGAATATGCCAATGATCCTGAAATCGTAGCGATCAACTGTTCGTTCGGCCCGTCGGCGGCTATGGGTTATGTGGAAGCGAGCCCCGGCGAAATCGAAAGCCATAAAAAATTCATGGAAGAGGGAAGAAACGGTCTCGGCGGCGTCATCGTCTATGCAAGCGGCAACGACGGCATCGACGCGGAATACACAGGCATTCTTTCCTACGAATTCGACCTTCAGCGCGGAGACCAGAAAGTAAAAAGCAAAGTCGTCACAGTCGGTGCAAGCTCGGCTTGGGATACTCGAGTCACTTACTCGAACTACGGCGATATGCTCGACATCGTTGCTCCGTCGCTTTCGATGCAACCTCTTATCGGCATCGCGACAAGCTATCTCACAGGCTACGGTGACCTTGACAGTGATTACACCAACCAGTTCAGCGGAACATCATCGGCAACTCCTGTCATCACCGGTGCATTCGGTGTCATTTTCTCGGTAAATCCGGAACTTACTCTTGAAGAGGCGGTCGACATCCTTCACAGAAGCGCCGACAAAGTCAATCCGGAAACCGGTTTCTACGACGAAGACGGCCACAGTGTAAAATACGGTTACGGCAGACTTAACCTGCTCAAAGCGGCAAGACTTGCAGCCGGTCTCGACATGTGCGAAAAAACAACCAAGGAAACAGCTGACAATCTTGACAACAACTGCGACGGAAAAGTCGACGAAGGTCTGGCAAAAGATATCTCCAAGGTCGCAAAATCATGCAAAGCAGATGCTGACTGCGAAACTGCTGATTTCAAAGGCGACGAAGTTGCATGTCTGAGCGGCGATTACAATAAATACAATTTTAAAAACGGCTACTGCACAATCAAAAACGACAACTACACTTGTCCGGACGGAACAGCTCCGTTGGGCGACTACGACAGTGACTGCCTGCTTGAATGCAACGACGGACATCCGTGTCCGAAAGGGTTTGCATGCTCAGACGAAAAGCTCGGCCTCTGTTTCCCGGAATGCAAGGAAGATTCTGACTGCAACGAAAGCAGAGCACACTGCGACACGAAGACAAAACTCTGCAAAAACAACCCGTCGGAACCGTTGGGACCGTGTGAATCGGATTCTGACTGCAAATACAAACGGCCGATGTGTATGACCGAAATGCCTGACGGACTATGCCTTATTATGTGCAAAAACGACTATTCCTGCAATGATGACGACGACGGTCCCAACAAATGCGCAGAAGTAAAATTCGGTCAATACGAGATGCAGATCTGCCTGCCGCATTGCGAAGACGACAGCGAATGCAGAGATCTTGGTTACATGAAAACTAAATGTCACAAACTTTACAACGGAAAGGAAAATATCTGCGGAACAGCATGCAAAAGTGACGAAGACTGCCGAGATCCTGAAGACGAGGCAAAATGCGTTAAATCGAGATGTGTCTCCGTCAACGAACCTGACGAAACAGATACCGAGGAAGACGATGAGGAAAACGATGAGGATAACGACACAGCCGATGAAGGCGATTCTGGCGCTTCAGAAGAAGGCGACACCGCTTCCGATGAAGAACCTGCTGTTTCCGATGAGGATTCCGATGAAGATATGACTTACAGCGACGACGACAACAAAACGAAGAAGAAAAAATCAAGCGGCTGCGCAGTCACGACACTCTAAAAACAATGCACGAACTCAAAGATCTTCTAGAATCACTCTACAAAAAACTCAACAAACGCAATCTTGTCGATCCCGATCCTCTAAAGTTTTTGTATGACTACCCTGAAGTAAAAGATCGTGAAATCATTGCACTTTTGGCTTCTTCGATCGCTTACGGAAGAGTCGCTCAGATCCTTAAATCTATCGACAGGATCCTCCTTCCGATAGAGGGAAAACCTTACGATTTCGTCACTTCGCACGGTGAAAAGGATTTTCTCAAAATATACAAAGGTTTTGTCCACCGGTTCACGACTGACGAAGATATCGCGCGGCTTTTCTGCGGGATGAAGCATGTTGTCAAGGAATACGGAAACTTCGAAAATCTCTATCTCTGCGGCGTGGAAAAATTTGCAGACGAGATGAATCTTTCGCGAAAATCCTATCTTATTCCGTCGCCGGCTGATGGTTCCGCTTGCAAGAGGCTCAATCTTTTTTTCCGCTGGATGGTAAGAAACGACGAGGTCGATCCAGGCGGCTGGACAAAGGCTGATCCTGCCAAACTGGTAGTCCCGCTTGACACGCATGCCTTCAAAGCGGCTAAGATCCTTGGTTTTACTGCTAAAAAAGCTCCGAATTACAATGCGGCGCTTGAAATAACCTCGCATTACGCAGAAATTGCGCCGGATGACCCGGTCAAATACGATTTCGCGCTTACCCGCTTCGGGATCCGTGACGACATGACTTTCGACGATTTCAGGCGCGAAGTGGCGGAAAAGCTGCTTTAATTCAGAGAGAAAAACCGATATTCACTCAGACAGAATTTCAACTTTGCGTTGACATCAAAAAAGTTGCAACTATACTTTTTCGTTCTTTTTTAATTGGTTTTAAACAGTGAGGTGTAAAATGCTGCTTGGCGAACTTAGAAAAATGATGATGAAGGCGAAACTTGAGAAAGATACGGTCAAAGGAAATCTCCTTTCGACTTTAGTCGCAGAGGCTGTAATGGTCGGCAAAAACGACGGAAACCGCGAAACGACCGATGCCGAAACTATCGCGATGATCAAAAAATTCCTCAAAAACGTGAACGAAACTCTTGCTCTGATGGAAGAAATGGGCAAGGACAAAACCGAGAGTCTGCGTGAAAAAGAGATCCTTGAATCGCTTCTCCCGAAACAGCTAAGCGAAGAAGAGCTTGCGAAAGTTATTGAAGAAATCGTAGCAACACTTCCCGACAAGTCGCCGCGTCAGATGGGGGCTGTCATGGCTGAACTCAAGAAAAAATATGACGGACAGTTTGACGGAAAAACGGCAAGCGGCTTAGTAAAAAAAGCACTTTCTTAAAAAAAAATTTTTAATTTCGGAAAAAAATATGCAGAAGAACCATTTTCATGTGAACCGCCTCGCAAGAGAGCGTTTCGGACTTTCAAAAGAACTTTTTTCGATTATGGGAAACGTTGTTTTTGCAGATTTTGCGGCTGCGAAAAATTTCGCGTACAAACTCAATTCGAAGTATGCCGCAGAAAAAAACGGAAAGCACATAACTCCCGGAAACCTTTATGCAATGGGGCTTATCGATGAGATCAGCCACTTCGTTTTTCACCTTTACAGAACCGAGATCTTTCCGCAGTTTTCGGAAAAACTTTTTGAATCTGCCGAGCGTGAGATCGGGGCGGACGCTTTCAAAAAATTGATGCTTGATTTTGTCAGAGAATTTCCGACAAGCGCAGTCGCATCGGGCGGAATGTCGGAAGCAGAGTTCCTTGCTGCTTCGACAGAGGGCGTTCCCAATAAACTTGCGGAACTTGAAGAAGTTCTTCTGCTTAAAATCGCGAACGAAAACCCCGCTTTTTCCGAATTTGACGAACTTTTCGGAGATACAAAACTTGCGGAAAATCCAACTTACGGCAGATTTTTTGATATTGCGGAAAGATTTTTTGCCGGAAATCCGAAAATCGGTTTCGGCGGCGAAAAAGTTTCTGTTCTTGACCTTCTGCGGGCTCCGTTCAAGGCTTCTCCGGACTCTTTGGCGGGTCAGCTTGAATTTATCCGCAAAAACTGGGGAGTTAAGATCTCGGCGCGTTTTTCAAAAATGCTCCTTCTTTCAGCAGACATCATAAAAGAGGAGACAAAACCTGTCTTCGGGCCTGGCGGAGGCGGCAATTTCCCGGCACTCACAAAAGATGCACTTTCCGGCTGGGGCGAAGGCGACCCCGAGAACGAAAATTTCTCGAAAGATTCGCTCTGGATGCCGCGAGTCGTAATGATCGCGAAAAATATTTTTGTCTGGCTCGACCAGCTTTCAAAGCAGTACTGCGCCGATATCCACACTCTCGACAGGATCCCTGACGAAGAGCTTGAAACCCTGTCACGACGCGGCTTTACGGCACTCTGGCTGATCGGTTTGTGGGAACGCAGCAAAGCATCGAAAAGGATCAAGCAGATAATGGGAAACCCCGAAGCTGCGGCAAGCGCGTATTCGCTTTACGATTACGAAATAGCCTCTGAACTCGGCGGCGAAGCGGCGATGCAGAATCTCCGCGAAAGGGCGTGGAGACACGGGATCAGGCTTGCGAGCGACATGGTCCCCAACCACACGGCGATAGATTCGAAGTGGATCTCGGAGCATCCCGAATGGTTCATTTCGGCGGACGAACCGCCATTCCCAGCATATACTTACAACGGTGAAAACCTTTCGAGCGACCCGAATATCGGGATCTATATCGAAGACCACTACTATTCGAAAAGCGATGCCGCAGTCACCTTCAAACGGGTCGATTTCAGGACTGGCAGAACCGATTATATCTATCACGGAAACGACGGGACCTGCATGCCGTGGAACGATACGGCGCAGCTCAATTACATGCGTGCCGATGTCAGGGAGCAGGTGATCCAGACTATCATAAAAATCGCGAAAAACTTCCCCGTGATCAGGTTTGACGCGGCGATGACGCTTGCAAAAAGGCACTATCACAGGCTCTGGTTCCCCGAACCGGGAAGCGGCGGAGACATTGCATCACGCGCCGAACATGGTTTAACAACCGAAGAATTCAACAAACTTTTCCCGAAGGAATTCTGGCGCGAAGTTGTCGACAGAGTCGCCGTCGAAGCACCCGATACGCTGCTTTTGGCCGAGGCTTTCTGGCTTATGGAAGGCTATTTCGTGCGGACTCTGGGAATGCACCGCGTCTACAACAGCGCGTTTATGAACTTCATGAAAAACGAGGAAAACGCGAAGTACAGACAGTCTGTAAAAAGCGTTCTCGAATTCGACCCGCACATCCTCGAAAGATACGTCAACTTCCTCAACAATCCCGATGAGGAGACGGCGGTCGCGCAGTTCGGAGACAACGACAAATATTTCGGAGTCACCCTTCTCATGATCACGATGCCTGGACTTCCGATGTTCGGACACGGCCAGATCGAAGGTTTTTCCGAAAAATACGGCATGGAATACCGCCGCGCCTACAAAAACGAGACTGTCAATCAGGCGCTTGTGGAGCGGCACGAGCGTGAGATCTTCCCGCTTTTGCATCTGCGCCATCTTTTCGCACATGTCAACGACTTCCACTTTTACGATTTCTACAAGTCGGACGGCACGGTCGACGAGAACGTTTTCGCATATTCCAACGGCTGGGGAGAAAGCAAAGTTCTTGTTTTCTACCACAACAGATTTGCGGAAACTTCAGGCTGGATCAAGCAAAGCTGCGCCTGGCTCGACAAAGGAAGCGGCGAACTCAGACGGATAAACCTTGATTTTGCCCTCGGTCTCAGAAGAGAAATTGGGACTTTCGTCCGCTTCAAAGAGCTTATTTCAGGGCGCGAGTACACTTTAAGCACCGAAGATATTTTCGAACACGGTTTTTACATTCACCTCAAAGCTTACGAATACCGTGTTTTTACCGATTTCAAAGTAGTCAGTAGCATAAACGAGGACAAAGAGGAAAAGATGGACTTCCAGCTTTACATCGACGCTTTCAACAGCGAAGTCGTGCCGGCACTCGGCTGCACAGAACCGATAGCTGTGGCACTTGCAGCGGCAACTTCCGCAAAACTTCTGGGCAGACCGGTAGAAAGAGCCGAAATCGCCCTCAGCGGCAACATCATGAAAAACGGCCTCGGTGTCGGAATTCCGGGAACAGGCATGGTCGGGCTTCCGATCGCGGCTGCGCTCGGGATCAAAGGAGGAGATCCTTCGAAAGAGCTTGAAGTGCTTTGCGGTGTTACAAAAGAACATATCGCTGCTGCCAAAGAGATGGTGAAAAAAGGGGAAATCGCTGTTTCGATGAAGGAAAAAGTCGACAAACTCTACATCGAAGCAATCTGCTTCAGCGGCAAAGAGTGTGCGAGAACAGTGATCTGCGGAAGCCACACAAACATCGTTCTCACCGAACTCAACGGAAAAATAATCTCGCAGAAATCGTGCAACGCCTTCTCGTTCGACTGGAACGAAAACAGCCAGAAAACTCAGGAATACCACATGACGGTCGAAGGGATCTGGAATTTCATCAACAAAGTTCCGCTTGAAAAGATCCGTTATGTCCTCGAAGGTGCCGAAATGAATAAAAAGATCGCTCTCGAGGGCCTGAGCGGCGACTACGGCCTACGTGTCGGAAAGACTCTGCGCCTCAATGTCCAGAAAGGACTCCTTGCCGACGACCTTGCAAACTACGCGATGTCTCTTACCGCTGCGGCAAGCGATGCGAGAATGGCAGGCTGCACCCTTTCAGTCATGAGCAATTCAGGAAGCGGAAACCAGGGGATAACAGTTATGATGCCGATAGTTGCAACTGCCGAAAGACTCGGTTCAAGCGAGGAAAAACTCATCCGCGCACTTTATTTGGGCAACCTGATAGCGATCCACCTCAAAGAATTCATGTCCAAACTTTCGGCTCTCTGCGGCACAGTCACCGCTTCGACCGGAGCCGCATGCGGGATCACATACCTCATGGGCGGAAATCTCTCGCAGATAAACTACGCGATCAAAAACATGATAGGAAACATCTCCGGCATGATTTGCGACGGCGCGAAGGCTGGATGCGCGCTGAAAGTCTCGACTACGATCAACGCGGCACTTCAGAGTGCCCTTCTTGCGATAGAAAATATCGAGATCTCAGAAACCGACGGAATAATCGAGCGCGACATCGAAAAGACGATCAAGAATCTTGCGACAGTTGCGTCGGTTGGAATGGAAAAAACCGACGAAGTGATCCTCGACATCATGACGTGTAAATAGAGGCAGAAATGATAGAAAATATACGCGAACACCTTGAAGAGATAGAAAAACGGGAACTTTCATGGGCTGCGGCGCTCAGTTCTCAGTCAAAAGGAAGAATGCGCGAGGAAGAGCCGTGCAGCATCCGTCCGGCGTTCCAGCACGACCGTGACAGGATCGTCCACACTAAAGCTTTCCGCAGGCTCGGCGACAAAACTCAGGTTTTTCTTTCGCCGAAAGGGAGCAACTACAGCAACCGCCTCACTCACACGCTCGAAGTCTCGCAGATCGGCAGGACCGTTGCAAAGGCACTTCTTCTCAATGAATCGCTGACTGAAGCCATTGCACTGGGACATGATCTGGGTCACACTCCTTTCGGTCACTCAGGCGAAAGAGCTCTTGCAAAACTTCTCAAAAACGGTTTCAGGCACGAGCAGCAGAGCCTCCGTGTAGTTGATTTTCTTGCTAAAAACGGCGCAGGGCTCAATCTGACTTACGAAGTCCGCAACGGGATCGTGCTTCATTCCAAAGGGAAGGGACCTCTCATCAAAAAAACAGGGATCCCGGAAACTCTCGAAGGGCAGATCATCCGTTTTGCAGATATCATCGCATATTTGAACCACGATATCGACGATGCCGTCCGCGGCGGATTTCTCGACATTAAAGATGTTCCGCACAAGGATATTCTGGGTGAAAGGGGCTCTCAGCGCATCAACGCGATGACGACAGATCTCATCTACAACAGCCACGAAGCGATTTCGGCACACGAAAAGATCATCCGTTTTTCAGACAAAATGGTGCAGATCATCGGCGACTTGCGCGAGTTTATGTTCTCAAACGTCTATGAACTTCCCGCGATCAGAAAGGAATTCGCCAAGGCCGAACAGATCATTTCCGTCCTTTTCAAGCACTTCCAGGAAAACTACGACATCATTCTGAACTCGAACTTCATCCCGGTTTCTGAAGACAAGGAAACCACGATCGCAGATTTTATCGCAAGTCTTACCGACTCCTACGCGATCCACCTCTACAACACTTTCTTCATCCCGAAAACGCTGAGTTTTCCTGAGATTTAATCAAAATTTCCGACACAGATGACTGATTTTGACATTCCTGAACCCTGATAGTTGTCCCAATTTTTCAGGCTGTAATCGAAGCTGCCGCTCGGAGAAACATCGATAACATACTCGCTACGATACTGATATGTGGTTGAAGACCACGAATTTCCGTCAAAACCCGGAACGGATCTTTCGTCAAAACCGATAAGCGATGCAAGTTCGTTTTTGTTCGGAAGTCTCCAATTGTTGTACCCGGCATAATCCAGTTTCATGCAGTAAGCAAGGGCTTCTTCCCACTTTTCCGTTGAAAAATTTCTATCTGCCCAGGTGAGCCCTGTGGTTGAGTCTTTGATGACTTCGACCTTCTTTATCTTTACAATAGAAAGGTTTGCTTTCGGAAGAGTTTTGCCTCTGACGCACATGACAAAATAAAGATCTTCTTTTTTCGGATATGAGACTGTCCAGCCTTCCCTTGAATCCAGAAGCTGTGCGTTGTCCGCCCAGAAAATACGGCCGTCTGTCGGATTTTCCGGGATTCCCGTGAAATAATCCCTGTTCAGCATCACCCACGTTCCGGTCATCCCGCTTATATCGGCTATGGTAAGAAGTTCATGCGTGGCAGGAAGGCGCCAGTCGCTTTTTCCGCCGTATTCCAGTTCGTCGCAGTAAGCGTAGGCGTCGTACCAGTTGAACTGCTTCTGCGAAGCTGCCTGCTGCCACTCCAGCTTTGTGTTGTTGTCAACGACAATATTCTGACCGTTGACCGTTTTGACGGAAAAATCCTGCTTCAGACATGTGCCTCTTGCTGCAAAATATGCATCCTGCCCCGAAAAAGGCTTTGACTTCGAGCCGGAGCACTCTATTCCCCCGTCGTCATCATAGCACCACTGCTGACCTGTACAGATGCTGCCTACAGTTTTCACATCAGTTGCGAAAGTGTCGCATTTGCCGTTATTCCAGACGTATCCTTCCTCACAGTCGCATAAATAGATGCTTGAATTTACGGCCTTGCAGCTGTAACCTTTTGCGTTGGCTGCTCCCGAGCACGGATTCGTTTCGCACGGGTCAACGCACTCCGATCCGTTCCAGAAATATCCGTCGAGACATTTGCATTCGTAATCTGTTTCCGTCTTCGGAACACAGTCACCGGTCGAATTTGAAACTTCGCACGATGCCGTACTGCACGGATCGTCAAGGCATTCCAGGCCGCGCAGGAACTGACCATCCGGGCAGATATCAGAGCGGACGCAATAAACCGGATCTTCATAGTACCTGTACATATTGGCTTTGGAACTGACCAGCACATATCCGTAGCTTACATAGGGTATAAATACATTACCACTTCCGGTCATAATATCTTTCACCCCTATACCGTAAAAAGCGGTAGTTGAAGAATAAACATCAGAAGACGAATATATTCCGGGAAAATCCGATGCAGGGTAAGCCTTGTCGTAATTGATAAGCGAAAGGATCTCGCTCCTGTTCGGAAGTCTCCAGTCGCTGTATCCCGCATAAACAAGGTGTTCGCAGTAATAAAGAGCCTGCTTCCACACCGTTGCCCTGCCGGGGACCTGCTGCCACATAAGCCCTGTCGTTGAATCGGTCACAACTGCGTTACCGTTTATCTCTGAGACCTCAAATTCAGCTTCCGGCAGTTTTTCGCCGCGGACACATATAGCAAAATTTGTATCTGTTGCTTTATATGCCTCTATTTTGTTGTTATAAAATGTCAGATACCACGCATAATCATAGGCATAAACAGCCCAGTCTGACGTCCAGAAACGGAACCGGTCGGCATAATCCGCATGCTCGGGAAAGAAATTGAAGAAAGTCATGTTGTATTCAAACATATAGCCGCTGCTGACAATAATCGACATAAGTTCTTTGACCGAAGGAAGGCGCCAGTCGTCATAACCCGCATAAGTCAAGTCTTCGCAATGCGCTATCGCATTTTCCCAGGAGTAACTCTCCTCTGTGATTTTCTGCTGCCACATAAGCCCGGTGTTTCTGTTTATGATGAGAGGTTCTTCGGGATTTGACGAATCGACCGTTATATCAAGCGGAGAGCAGGTTCCGAGCTTTGCGTAATGCGCTTCCTGACCGTAAAAAGCATCATCCGGATCAAGCGGGCACTCGATTTCACTAGCATTGTCGTAACACTCGCTCTGTCCCGAGCAGACATTTCCGAGAGCCGGTTTCTGCGTCGTGCAGCCGCGCCTTTCACCCCACCAGTAGTAACCGTCCTCGCAACCGCAGGTAAAAAGCGTCGCTCCGACAGACGAACATACTCCGTCAGAATGCGGCACATCCTTGCATGGTTCACTTTCGCACAGATTTACGCAATCGGAGCCGTTCCAGAAATAATTTTCATCACATAAAAAGTAACATTCGGCTTTCTGAGACCAGCCGTATCTTGCTTCGGGAGATGGATACCACTCTTCCAAACTTTCCCGCCATGTCTGCTCACAAATCGGGGAAACACTCCAGTGCGCGTGTTCTGGAAGCCCGGTACACTCGACCTCGTTGATATCCTCCCTGCAGTAAGTGCCGGTCCACGTTCGGTGGTCACGGCACACACAAGTATAGCCGTACTCGTCGTCACTGGGAAAGCACTCTCCCGTTCCGCCCCTGTCCCAGCAATAATTCGGGTGGCAGGGATCGGAGACCGGCTCGATATCCTCATCATTATCAGGTTTGTCCGAATCCTTGTCAGGCTTTGTGTAAGGCTCGTCATCGTCGTCTTCGACAAAATCTTCATCTTCAAGAATATCCTCATCTTCGTCCGGCAGAACCGCCGCCGAATCCTCGTCAACAGCCGTTTTCGAACCGCCGCTGCACGAAATAAAAAGGAAAATCAGCATGATGGAGAAAAGAGTTTTCATGACGGGACCTCACGAAAATTAAACAAAAGCGGAGATATTATAGTGATATGAAAATAAAAAGGAAGAGATGTTTGCAATTCACCTCAATCGGTGAGATTTTTTTTGCCGTTTGCTATAATGAAGTCGATCTCGATATGATTTTCCCAATGAAGATTGTCGCTGCGAGAGTAGAAATCCGAAAGATTCAATAAAATCAGCATCATAATAATTAAAAATCACGAAAAAGCAAGTTCAAAAGTGTCAATTTTACACGAAAAAGCAGGTTCAGAAGTATTAGTTTTGCACGAAAAAGCAGGTTGAAAAATATAAATTTTAACGATTGCGCAGTGTTTTGTTAGTAAATTTTTGCTTAGAATTTATCAATAACTTTCAGGTCGAGTCCGCCGGGATACATGTAGCTTACATCCATTCCCCAGCCGTAAACGAGTATTCCGCATGAAGCTGAACATTTAAGGTGATGGCGCATGAACCAAGAATCGAGTTCGAAAATGTAGTAGACTTTGTTGCTGCCGTAGACTGTGCCGTGCATTTCGCCGTCCATTGCCGGTTCAGGGGTTTCACCGTCAAGTGTTATCTCTACTCCAGGATCGGTGATGACTTCGACGAAATTGGCGTTTCCGCCGTCGGTTTCGGTATCTTCTACCGAATATGCGAAGAAATAGTATTCGTTTCTGAACTGCTCTACCGGCGGAATTATGGTCATCGCGGGATCTCCGAAACAGTAGGAATGAGATGAACCCGGCGAATCGTCGCGGCAGTCGCTGCTGATATCCTCGGAACCGCTTAAATACTGCGTGACCTGAACAGGTTTGTCCGCTTCGACAAATGAAGTTCCGGAAGTGAACCAGCTTCCGCCATCATCGATATGGTTGAGTTCGTATTCATAAAACTCGCCCGCATTGAGCGTAACAGTTTTTTCTGTGCCGTTTTTGTATTCTTCGTCTTTAATTTTTATTGCAACATTCGTTCCGTCGACTGCAGCTGTGACACGGACAAAATCGCGGGCGTAACTTCTCGGTTTTGTTTTGACGACGGCATAGTGGGTCCCCCAGAGAGGAAGCGGAAGGAGCTGATGCTCGATGTGGTCGCAGTAGCCTCTGTCCTTCGGGATGTCGGCACAACCGTGACCGCCGAAAACGGCAACGGGAGCACACTTTGAATGGGGATCTTTGCATGCTATCTTTGTTCCGGTAAAATCGGCTCCGCCCGTTGTCGTGACAATGTTCAAAACCTCTCCTTTGGCGATTTCGACAGTCATCGGGGTGCCTTTTGCCGTTCCCGGGATCTTGCCGCTTGCCGCGATATCGGCAGTAGGAGTAATCTCGAGCTCGACCGGCATGTCGTAAGCGCCGATGATCGTGAAGTAGCCTGGACCGTCACCGCCGACACTGGTTTCATCCGGATAGCTTGCTATGATATAGTCTGCTCCGAGTTTTGTCGAAGGAAGGACTAACGAAGCGTCGTTCGAATGAAGGTTGTAGAAGGGATTGAACTGATAGACGATTATCGGCAAGTCGGATTTTATATGATAGCTGAGAAAACTTGCCGCTGTTCCTATGAGCATTCTGTCTTCTTTCTTTGGTGTTACGACGATTGTTTCCTGAGGTTTGACCGTGATCTCAAAAGATGAATCGTGGTCTTTGCACTCCATCTCGTCGTATTCTGAGCCGAGAAAGGATTTCGTCACCTTGTAGCAGTATTCAAAAACCTCGATCTTCGTTTCCGAGCCGTCTTCCAAAGTCTTGAAAAACTCGATAGTTGCAGTTTCTGTCGGGTTCGAGTTGGCGAGAGCTACAGAAAAGGAATCCTTACTTGTGATTTTTTCGCTTTTTCTTCCGTTGTAGAGTTTCGCAGTGTAGAAATCACACCCCAAATAACTTGCACCGGCTGAAGCGCAGGCCAAAGTTTCGCACTTTCCGAAAGAGCAGAAGAGGCCTTCGCCGCACTTTTCAATAGCAGGTGTTTCAACTCCGGAACCGTCTTCCTTGCAGAGAAATATGCTGTTCGGATCGCTTGCGTCGCACACTTTCATTCCTGGATTGCAGCTTGTCGTCACCGGTGTCGTATCATGGTCGGGCTGTTCCTGGCTGCCGCTGTCCGAATCGTTATCAGAAACCGTATTGTTATTGTCCTGCGCCGGATCGTTGTTCTGATCGCCTGTCTCGGAACTTTCTCCGTCGGAAACAATATCGCCGCTCTCGCTGTCGGGAAGCTCGATTTTTTCTTCATCGTCCGAAGAGGCACATCCGGCAAGTGCGGACACAAAAACAAAAAACATGGCTAAAATAAAGATCTTTTTCATAAGTCGACCTCCTGACAAAATTTCAAACGCCGCCGTCTTTTACACAGACAGAATCGGCAAGATTATATTGATGTTAAATCAAAAATAAAGGGTCACTTTTCTTCGGCGAGCGGCAGGAATCCTCTTCCGTAGATCTGGTTCGTGTCGAAAACCGAAAGGAACGCGTCCTTGTCGGTGTCCAGGATAAAATCCTGCAGAGCCGAAAGTTCGCGGCGGCTGAGCGCGGTGTAGATCACTTTCTTGTCGTCGTGGCCGTACATTCCCTGTGCAAAGAAGAATGTGCCGCCTCTTCTCAGCTTGTGGAGGATGAAGTCGCTGATCTCCTCGTGTTTTGCCGATACGACGAAAACCGCTTTTCTGTTGCTTCCGCCGAGCATGACGGCGTCAAGCACTTTGCCGGTGAGGTAGATCGTGATGAGTGCATATATCGCGAGCGAGAAATCCTTGAAGGCGATGACACCGATCGAAACGATCGCCGAATCGATGAAAATAAGGAGCTGTCCGACCGAGATCTTTGTATATTTGTTGATTATCTGAGCTATGATGTCGCTTCCTCCGGTCGATGCTTTCGCCCTGAAAATCAGCGCGAGCCCGACTCCTATCAGAAGACCTGCGACAAGGCTCGCAAGAAACGGATCCTGGACCGGCGATGCTACGAAAGCGCTTCCGTCGGCAAGATCTTTCGGGCGGAACCATCCGAATTTTTCTATAAGTTTCGACTGGAAATCGATGAAAAACGAAGTGGCGATCGTCCCTACGAATGTTTTTACGCCGAATCTCGGTCCGAGAATGTAGATCCCCAGTGCGAAAAGCGGGATGTTGAACATAAGTCCGACCGTTCCTGTAGGAAATCCGAAAACATGGTGTATGACGATGGCCGTGCCGTATACTCCGCCGGGCACGATCCTGTGGGGATCGGCGAAAAACGAGTAGCCCGAGGCCATGATCACTGACCCTAAAATTATAAGAAAATAAGATTTGAACCATCTTGCCGAATAGAGTCTGTCGGTAAAGAAGTGTTCTTTCGCGGAAATTGACATCTGAAAACTCCTAACTTAAAAAACAAAAATAAAAGCGGCGGCAATATACAGAAAGTTTTTTAAGAGTCAAATGATTTTTCAATGATTCTCGGATTCGACATAGGCGGAAATCTGCTGCTGCAGTCTCAGGGCCAGTTCATGGCGGTCTTCATTTTCCATGATCGCCGTCGGCGGAAAGATTTTTATTTTCACATGTCCGCTGTGTATCGCGAGGCTGCCGGTCTTCATTATTTTGTCGATCCCGATTATCGCGACCGGAAGAATCCTGCATCCGCTTTCGGTCAGGAAAAGCGCGCCAGACTTGAACTGGCCGACACGGCCGTCTTTTGTCCGCGTTCCTTCCGGGAAGACCAGAAAAGAACAGAAGCGCATCTTCTTTTCGACCTGTTTCAGGGTTTTGACGGCGCTCCGCCTGTTTTTTCTGTCGACCGCGACGAAATCATAAAGCAGAAGAGCCTGCCCGAAAATCGGAATTTTGAAAAGCTCTTTTTTTGCCAGAATACGCATGTTCAAAGGCAGTACGGCGCAGATTATCGGGATATCTGCGATGCTCTGGTGGTTCGCGGCGACAAAGTAAGTCTCTTCAGGATTGATGTTTTCAAGCCCTTCGACATCACATGTGACACGGCATATTTTCATAAGTATGCGGGATGAACTTCTCAGAAACAGGCCACCGAGTTTTTTGCCGCGGCTGAAAAAATAAAAAGGAAAAAGGAGAAAAGCGACGACAACATATACAGCCAGAATTGCGGCGGACAAAATAAAATTAAGCATATCACCTCTTCAAAGGCAGACAGACGCGCTATTCTAGCCTGATTTTTTAAATATGGAATAGCCTGCAGTAAAAAATTCGCGGATAAAAAGTTTTTTTATTAAAAACAGCTTGATTTTTGCGGAATAATGTTTAAGACTATCGCAGGTTTTTTTGTATTTTTTTTGTCATTTGTTTCATAGGAGGTTTTTTTATGCGTAAGTTCTTTTTGACAGTGGCAGTTTTGTTCGCTCTGTTTTCTTTGTCGGCACAGGAAGATCTGTACCAGCAATACATGAATCAATACAAGAACAACACTCCGGCACAGCCTGCACAGCAGCCTGCGGCAGAACCGGCAAAACCGGCTGAACCTGCACAGCAGCCTGCGGCAGAACCCGCAAAACCTGCGGAAGAGAAAAAAGAGGAAGCTGCAAAACCGGCTGAGGAAAAGAAAGAGGAAGCAGCTCCTGCAGAAGAAAAGAAAGAAGAAGAGAAAAAGGAAGAGGCTCCTGCAGAAACTGGTGAAGAGGCGGCAGCAGCTGCAGCCGATGAAGAGGAAAACGACAAAATGACTCCGGCAGCCGTAAAGCCTTATTTCGAAGTTACAGTATTCGGCGGCGGCTCGACCGGAATAACCACTTTCGGCGGCGACATTGCTCCGCACAATAGTTATAGAATGGGGATTGACAATGCAGTTGTCGACCTTAAAGGCGGAAACCGCATGTTCAACGGCAGACTTCTTTTCGATCTGGCGAAAGGTTTCAAAACCACGAAAGAATGGGAGATCAACTACGATTACGACAAAGAACTTGAAGGCAGCAGGATCGAAACCGCAGCTGACGGCGACGCTCCGAATGCTCTTGACATTCTTAAGGATGTCTCTTTCTCGTTCAAGCATCCCACAGTCAGAAAAGGCGGTTTCGGCATGGATATCAATCTTCAGGTCGGTCTTTTCGGAATGCCGTTCGGAATCGAAAGCGGTTACGATCACGAGATCACTTTCGCTAATTCCGCGATAAAAGAGGATTTCCTCGGCGGTGCTTTCAGAGATACAGGCCTTTCTTTCGGTCTTGATTTCATTTTTGCACGCAACATGGATCTTGCTCTCACGCTTTTCATGTTCAACGGTCACAACGCAACGATGCTTGACGGCGAGGATCTGTTCGGCGATCCGGCATTCGGCGTAGATCTCAGATACAATTATGAGAGCAGACTTCATGCATTGGCGGTTGTATCGCTTGTCGTCGGCAGCGCATACAAAGCTTATGACGGCGTCCTTGCGGAAAACGCATACCTTTTCGACGACGAGACCGGCGATGTTCTCGGTTATGCGAACAATATAACCCTGAAACAGAACAAAAAGAATGTTCTTCTTGCTGTCGGCGCTGATATCGGTTACGAAATCAACGATAATATCGATCTGGGAATCAAGGCAGAATTCGCTTATTCATACAGATCTTTGTACAACCCGACACTTGAAAGCGGTGTTCCGCTTCTCAACGACGGCATTTATCTCGCTGGTTCCGCATACAATACATTCGGATTCTTCGCAATGCCGTATGCAAAACTTTTCTGGTTCGATGTCATGGCTAGAGTTTCATACTTCAAAGCTCCTTTCTATGAAACGCTCATTGCAGACCGCGACAATTCGACTCTCGGTGTCGACTTCGCGCTTATCTACAATTTCTGCGACTATGCAGGTGTCGAGTTCGATTACAACTACATCAGAGAATCTTTCCACGGATACAACGAGGACGAGTCGACTTACAAAAACGTTTACAACACACATGTTTTCACTCTCGCTGTTACCGGATGGTTCGATTTCCTCTGGGAAGGCAAGGCTGACGAAGCCGAATAGCGGCTGCGAAGTCTGATTTTTTCTTCTTTTTCTTTGTTTTTCCCGCAAATATTCAGATTTATTTGATTTAAATCAGTTATTTCTTATCTTTTTCCCGGTTTTTTTATCGGAGGAACGATGAGTTGGGTTCAGATGCTCACTTTCGCGGCTGTCGTGCTGACGGTCTCGATCCTAATGACAAAATATTTCCTTTTTTCTCTGACTAACGCTTTCCCCGGTTTGAAGACATTCAAAAAATTGCTTAATTTTCTCTATTTTTTCAATCTGGCAGGATTCGCGCTGTTTCAGGAAAGAACTTTTCTTAATACAAAAGCGGCCTGGATTTTCGCGCTGGCGGTTTATTTTTATTTTACTTTCATGTTCGTTTTTGTCGCATACGGGATCGGTTTCGAAATCCTGATCTTGCTGCGCCGTGTTTTCTCTGGTTTGTATGAAAAAAAACTCTCTTCCGGCAAAAGAAAGTTTTTTTTCGCAGTGCTTTTTATTGTCGCTTTTCACACAGTAGCCGCCGGATGGCTGCTCGCACGGAATGTCGTTGTTGAAAATGTTGTGATCAAAAGCGGTAAGATTGAGCATGATACGAGAGTCGTGCAGATTTCAGATATCCATTTCAGCCGGGTCATTGACGAGCATTTCGCTGAAAAAATAGTTACTATGATAAACGCTCTGAAGCCTGATCTGGTTCTTTTTACCGGTGACTACATGGACAAAGGTATTGCAGATCCGCAGAAAATCGCCGAAATTATGAACGGGATCGAAGCACCGCTCGGCAAATTTGCTATAAGCGGGAATCACGAGTTCATAACAGGTTATTTCGACTGCATTGATTTTATTGATAAAAACGGTTTCGATTTTATGGACGGAAGGGTCGTTGAGGTCGGACGGAACATCGTTGTCGGCGGTGTCATGGACAGAAGCGCAGAAAACAGCAATGTCTACTATCACGAAGATTCCAAGGTCCTGGACCAGTTCAAAAGTGAGAACTTCAACATTTATCTCAAACACAGGCCGGAACTTGAGGAAGGTGATTCAACGCACTTTGATCTCATGCTTTCGGGACACACGCACGGCGGACAGATTTTTCCGTTTACGATCATGGTAAAATTTTTCAACAGATATTTGGCCGGACTTTACAGGCTTGAAAGCGGCGCATTGCTTTATGTCAGCCGCGGGACCGGATCGTGGGGGCCGCCGGTAAGATTCGGCGCGACGCCTGAAATCACTCTTATTGAACTCGTCAGGGAGGCGAGATGAACAGTTTTTTTTGCGAGGAAATAAGGCGGGATCTTGCCTTTTTTTCGGCTGATTCGGAAAAATACCGGGAGTTTCTCGGCAGAATAGGTGAGATCTGCGGCGGAAAAATTGCCGCAAACGCTGCCGCTGTCGACAAAAAAGGGGTTGCGCTTTACGAAAATTCGGTCGTTCTTCCGCCTGAAATGCTTGAAAACATCGAAAATCTGCGGAATTCTGGCTATATCGGTGCAGTTCTGCCTGAATTTTACGGCGGAAAATCACTTCCTAAACTTTTTGATACCGCTGCTATCGAGATGATTTCCCGTGCCGATGCTTCGCTTATGACGCTCGTTTCGCTGAGCGAGGCCGGAAACCTTATATATTTATATGGAACGGAGGAGCAGAAAAACCGTATTCTGCAGGGGATAGCATGCGGCAGACTTTCATGTGCTGTCGCCTTGACTGAAAGTCATGCGGGAAGCGATCTTCAGGCGGTGGAAACCGTTGCTCGCGAAGCGGACGGAGAGTGGTTTCTTACAGGTACGAAGCATTTTGTCACGAACGGCGGCGCCGATATCATGCTTGTTCTGGCGCGCAGTGAGGAAAATGTTTCCGGCGGGCGCGGGCTTTCGCTCTTTATACGCGAAAAAAATGCCGACACGAACACTAAAATATTGAAAACACTTGACAAAATCGGGATATGCGGTTCCCCGACCTGCACCGTGCGCTTTGAAAAAGCGAAATGTGAACTTCTTGGCAGACGGAGGTTCGGACTGGTGAAATATGTTTCTGAGCTCCTTCTTTCGGCCCGGCTTTCTGTTGCTGCACAGGCACTCGGAATTGCTGCCGCCGCTTTGCACGAAGCGGAGGAATATGCTTCCAACAGAATGCAGTTCGGGAAAAAGATCGCTGAAATTCCGCAGGTCGCGGCTATGCTTGAAAGAATGCGCGGAAAGATCCGGGCAGTCAGGCTTCTGGTTTATTTTACCGCTTCGGAATTCGATGCGATGCTTCGCCAGGAAGATGCCGGGAAACAGCGTGAAATCAGGAGTGAAGTTGAATTCCTCGTTCCGCTCGTAAAATTTTTCGCAGCCGAAACCGCGAACAAAGTGGCATACGATGCGCTTCAGATCCGCGGAGGAAACGGCTATCTGCGCGGAAACACGGCCGAAAGGCTTGTGCGGGATGCGCGTGTTACTCCTATTTATGAAGGGACGAGCCAGATCCAGATTTCGGCTGTCGTTTCAAAAATCGCAAACGGTGCACTGCTCGATTTTGTTAAAAAATTTCTCGCGGAAGAAAAATTTCCCGGAGATTTTGCCGGAAAGATCCGTTCCTATGCCGGAAAACTGACTGAAACAGCTTCTTCGTGCAGCGGGAGCGGAAAGTTGGAATCGTGCGGAGAATATTTCGCCGGAGCCGCCGCCGTTATCGCCGCCGCCGTTATCGAAGCTGTTTTTGAACCTGCCGGATCCGAGGACGGAACTTTAGCTTTCCGCGTACCGGCTGAAGCTGAATTTTTTCTTTCCTTGATTGAAGCCGCGGTGCATTCCTGATAAAAAAGCTGTGCAAAAAAAATCCCGCAAATTTAATGATGCAAAAATCCTTAATATAATCAAACAGATAAAAATTTGTCTCTATTCGGAAAAATTCTTGACATTATTTTCAAATCCATTAAGTTGCTTTCCGACTTTTTGGTGGTTTAACAATTCTATTTAGGTAAGGAGTCATGAAACACAGTAAATTAGTCGCTTTTTCACTTGCTTTTTTCGCAATTTTTTCTTTCCAGATTTTTGCGGATGACCTCGATTTCGATTTAGACAGCGGTTCCGCAGGTCCGGAAGATCCCACAGCAGCAGCCGCTGCGCCTGAAGAAGGCGCTGCTCCGGCTGAAGAAGCTGCTCCGGCAGATGCTCCGAAGACGGCTCAGGTCGACAGAGAAAACGCAATGGCTGACTCTGCTGCAGAGAAAGAACTCAGGGATCTTAATGTAGAGAAGAAAAAACAGATTAAAGTTGTCCAGAAGAAAGACTTCACGAAGGACAAACGTTTCGAGCTCGGAATCGATGTCGGTTTCGCATGCGGCGATTGGGAAGACCTTCTTGCTGTCGGCATCAGGGCTGCTTATCACTTCAATGAATATATCGCGCTGCAGGCACGTTTCCTTTACGGCGCAGTTTCGTGGGAAAACGAGACTTTGAAGCAGGCAAAGGAAGCTGATGCGTATGTTGCGAAAAGCAACCTTCAGCTCACGGTCGGCGCAAGCGCGGTTTTCACTCCTTTCTACGGCAAACTCAGCGTTTTCGGCGATTTTATTCCGAAATATGACATCAACGCATCAGTCGGTGTTTACTACTACAGAACTACGACCGGCGGCAGTGACGGTGTCAAAACTATGCACAATAATGATGTTGCTTTCCAGGTCGGTTTCGCTCCGAGAATTTTCTTGGGTAAAAATGCAAGTCTGAGCTTGAATTTCGACTGGTTCATCATGAAGGACAAACGCCCGAAACAGGAAGGCGGTACTTCGGCATATCTCAAGTCAGACTTTTTGTTCACGATCAATGCAAGCATGTTCCTTCCCTTTGCTAAGTAGTGGGGTGCTTCAATGAAAAAAATACTGACTCTCGTTCTCATCTCTTTCACGGTGATGCTGCTGGCTTCATGCGCTTCGCAGCTCACAGTTCGTGAAAAGGAAATGAAAAAATACGATAAGATCGATGCTTCTCTTGTGGAAGGTATGCCGGATGCGATTACGAAAGTCGTCAAGGCGTATAACCGCGAGGATTATTTTACCGCAGCTGTCGGTTTCCATGAGATCCTGAACAACAGCGAATGGGACAGACTTCACGACACGGCAAAATACTACTATGCTGAATCGCTTTTCAGAATGGGACTTTATCAGGCTTCCGAATTCCAGCTTTCGGGAATCCTTTTCGAAGGTCAGGAATCACACTATTATGTATCGAGCCTTCTGAAACTTCTTGCCGTTTCTTACAAAACGGAAAACGAAGAGACGATCACAGGCGTTCTTGAAAATGCCGAATACGACAAACTTCCCAAAAAATTCGCGAACGAGTTGACCTATTACATCGGAAAGATCAATTTCTACAACGGCCAGGATGACAAGGCTCTTGAAATGTTCCAGAAGGTCAAGGACTACAGCTCTTTCTACCCGAAAGCGAAATATTTCATCGGTGTCATTCAGGTTCGTCAGCAGAAGTTCGGCGAAGCTATGGCTACTTTCGAAGAAATCAAGAAGATGCCGGACGACAAATACATAGGAACAGACATCAAAAAGCTGAAAGGTATGACAGAACTTGCACTTGGTGAGCTTTACTATGCAGCTGCATGGAAAGCAGAAAACAAAGTCGCAATGTTCAACGTCGCTCTCAACTATTTCTCGAATGTCGGAAGAGACAATGCTCAGTGGTTTGAATCGCTTTTCGCGAGAACATGGGCTTCGCTCATGATCGCAAGGTTCGATTCGACACTCGGAACGGTCGTAACGCTCAGATCGCCTTTCTTTACCGATATCTATTTCCCGGAAGTAAATGTCGTCGAGGCTGTAACTTATTACAACCTTTGCCAGTATGATGAAGTCAATAATGTCATTGACTACTTCTTCAGCGTTTACCCCGATTTCCAGAAGAGAATGGCTAACTGGCTCGAGAATGTCTCGACAAAGACCGGTATCGATATCTATAAAGAACTTCTTATTATGTATAAAAAGGCTCAGGCCGGTGAAAACACCGAGCTTCCCGAAGCGGTTCTCAGAACGGTTCTCACCGAAAATCTTTTCATGAGAAAATATAACCACATCAAGGAAATCGAAAGAGAGCTTGACATCATCGAGAAAGCTCCGGACTCTTTCAAAGAGAGCAAGGTAGCTGATGAAGTTTCAAAGGCTTTGAAAGGAAAACTTATCGGCCTTAGAGACAAAGCCGGCGTATGGCTTGTCCAGAGAGTACAGAATCTCAACAACGAGCTTGTTCAGCTTATAATTGATATGAGATCGATCCGCCTCGAGATGAAAGATAGTATCAAATCCGCTTATGAAAAAGAGGAACTTTTTGGCAAAGAGGTAAAGGAAGAGGAAGAGGTTGTACAGAAGAAAGCTGAAATGAATCCTTCTGTTCCGCAGAATTCCTACTACTATCCGTTCGACGGCGAATACTGGGAAGACGAGCTTGGTTACTACTTCTTCAATGTCGACAATTTGTGTAAAGAGTAATTGTAAATTAGTCAGAGGTTTATAAAGATGTCAAATAACAAAACATTAAGAGCTTTTTTAGTAGTTTTGTTAGTTCTTTCTTTCTCGACGACGCTTTTTGCCCAGAGACAGAAAAGAACCGATGAGACTCCGGCTTCCACAGGCCCGGCTAAAACGCGTGTCGAAGCAGACGCCGTAAAGACCGACAGCAGGTCGATGAAAGCCAGGGAAGAAACGATCAGGGAGCTGACCGAACTTTTGAAAGAGATGCCGGACAGCCATCCGAAGAAGCCCGGACAGTACAGACGACTTGCTGAGCTTTACTGGGAAAAGGCGAGAGGAATCAAGGCCGTTATCATGGACGAGTACAACAAAAAGATTGACAAGTACTACGAAATGAACGACCCGAACGCTCCGATGCCGGAACTTAACCTTGACCAGTCGCTTGAGTGGAACAAGAAAGCTATCGAGATTTGTGATTTCATCATTAAGAAATATCCGAATTATCAGGGTCTGGACGAAGTTTACTTCTTCATGGCTTCGAACTTGATGGAAACAGGTCAGAGTCTTGCTGCTGTCCGTTATTACACTCTTGTTGTCGAAAAGTTCAAAGATTCAAAGTATGCTTCTGACTCCTACTTCGAAATGGGTGAATATTTCTTCAACAACAACAACGTTTTCAAAGCTATCCCGAATTATGAAGCGATCATTAAAAAATATCCTGATAATAAATTTTATGGATTCGCGCTTTATAAGTACGCTTGGTGTATGTACAATGTCGGCGAATACGAAAAGTCGGTAGAACTTTTCCAAAAAGTTGTCGAAGTTGCCGAGAAAATCAATGACCAGTCGCTTAAAGAAGATGCTTTGAACGATATGGTCGCTCCGTATGCCGAGGCTGGTTCTGTTGACGAAGCAGAGAAATACTTCAAAACTATCGTCAAAGAGCAGAAATACTTCATCGCAGTTCTTAAAAGACTTGCCCAGATCTATTTTGATCAGGACAGATCTGAAGAAGCGATAAAGATATACAGAAAACTTCAGGATGAAGCACCTGAAAGACCTGAAGGTCCGGTTTGGCAGAAGCAGATTGTTGAATGCTACAAAAAGCTCAACAAAAAGGACAAGGTCAGAGAAGAGATTATTAATCTTGTTAAAAACTATGCGGATGCGAATGCACGCTGGGTAAAGGCGAACGAGAAGGATGAGGCGGCTTTGGAAAGTGCGCAGCAGACAGCCGAGGCGGCTCTCAGGATCCTTACTGTTGAGTACCACAACGAGGCCAGAAAAACGAAATCTCCCGAAACATGGAAGATTGTCGGAGAGCTTTATCCGATATACCTTAACTATTTCCCGAAGTCGGAAGCTTCATATGATATGCGTTTCAACTATGCTGAGTATCTTTATGATCACAAAAAGTATACGGAAGCAGGTGACGAATATCAGAAAGTTGCCGACATGAATCCGAAAGGCCACCACTTTGAAGATGCTTCTTTCGGTGCGGTAAGCTGCTTCGGTGCTCTTCTTGAAGAAGATCAGGAAAGGGCTAAGAAAGAGGCTCAGAACAGAATCGCGAAAGCTAAACAGGAAAAATCGGGTGAAATCAGCGCGGATCTCGTAAAGGCAGCTGACGACAAGGATGCTGACAAAAAAGACAAAGTTGCTGACGAAAACAAAGAAAAACCGATTCCTGAGCTTCATCAGAAGTTCATAACTGCTTGCGATACCTACATCAAAAACATCCCGAGATCGAAATATCTTGTCGACATCATCTACAAACAGGCTATCACTTACTATGTTTTCAACCATTTCGACAAAGCGGTTCCTGTTTTTGAAATGATTGTCCAGAAATATCCGAGACACGAACTTGCCGAATTCTCAGCCGACCTCATCATGGACTCTCTTAACATGGCGAGAGACTGGGAGGCAATTAACAACAAGTCAAGAGAATTCCTTAAAAATTCAGCTCTTCTTTCAGGTAGGAACAGACTTAAGGCCGACCTTGAGAAGTTTAAGGAAATGGCGACGTTCTATTCGGCTGACATTCCGCACAAACACGGAAAGAGCCTTGAATCGGCTGACAGATACATGGCTTTCGTCAATGAATTCCAGAAATCGAAATTCAACGATGTAGCTATGTACAATGCGATAGTTTACTATCAGAAAGGCGGCGACCTCAACAAGTCGATCCGTGTTCAGGAGCAGTTCCTGAGATCTTCCGAAGATGTTTACAAGAAGTCTCCTCACAGAGACAAAATCATGTTCGGACTCGCTAAGAACTATCACGCTATTGCCGAGTACGATAAGGCGGCTCAGCTTTATGTCGATTTTGTCGAGAAGTCTCCTCAGGGTCAGGATGCAGGCGACGCGGTTTACAACGCGGCTGTTCTTTACGCAAGCCTCGGTGACACCGAAAAAGCAATAGACAACTACAGGCTTTATGTAAAAACATATGCTAAAGACGATAATGAAAAAGCCAAAATCGCTCTTAACTACGGCTATATCTGGATGAGAAAGGGTAAAAATTTCTACGACAAGGCGAACAAAGGTTTTGACACATTCGTTGCAGAGCATACAGAGATGAAAGGTCTTGCCGATTATTACTACATTGATGAAAACGGTAAGAAAAAACCTGTCGAAGCTGCCAATAAAATAGCTGTCGAAAAGGGTCAGCCGAATACGATCATTGCTCTTTACGGCGCTAAGATGAAAATGGCTAAAGAGCAGGGCAACACGAAAGAGTATTACAAGAATGTTGACAAGATTCTTCAGATTTTCAGAGGTGCTGAATTCAAGGAAAAAGAAGATCTGGATCAGCTTTCGAAAGATACTGTCGCTGAAGCTCTTCTTGAGGAACTTCTTCCGGAATACAACGAATATATGTCGATCAAATTTGACAATATTCCGTTTGCAAAGAAGCACAAAGGTTACGAATTCCTTCAGCTCGGTTTCGACGTTGAGGACGGCAAAATCATCCATCACGGCGATGCAAATCCTGATGAGTTATATCCTGATGAAAAGGCTAATTTGAAGGCTGCTGCGAAAGTAAAGGACGAGTTCAACAAAATTTCTCAGGAGAGAATGACCAAGAAAATCGAACTCACTGTTTCTCTTTCGCAGAAATATGAACAGATTATTGCAAGTACGGCATCTCCGAGATTCACTCCGGCGGTTCTTTACTACATCGGTAAGATTTACAAAGACCTGACCGATCAGATGTTCAACGCTCCGATCGCTCCGTGGCTCAGCGAAGCTCAGATTTCCGAGTATAAGAACTACCTTGATGAAAAGGCTTTCGGTGCTCAGAAAAACGCTGTTACATACTTCGAAACCGCAATGAAGAAAGGTTACGAAAGCTCTGTTTACAACGAATGGGTTGCCAAGGCTAAATACGAACTTCGTTTCTTCCAGGAAGTTACCGGCGGCAAATATTATGATGAAAACGAAATCGTTCCGGCTTCCAACATGATCGAGACATCGTCCCTGATCGGAAAAATCGATACTGATTTCAAATTCCCGGAAATCTCCGATGAGGAAAGAGCAAAATTGAAACAGTCGATGAATCGTTCAACTGTCCAGTCAGAGCCTGCGGCTCAACCGGCAGCCGAACAGGTCGAACAGCCTGAACAGGCAGCTGAAGCACCGGTGGAACAAGCTGAACAGGCAGTCGAAGAACAGGCTGAGCCGGCGGATGAGAATGTTGAAAGTAACGAAGAACAGGGAGAATAATGATGAAAAAAATAATATTGTCATGTCTGTTGATATTTTCCTTGATTTTGACTTCATGCGGAACTGCTCCCGAAAAAACGGAAAAGCAGAAACCGGCAGAGTCAAAACCTGCTGTTGCCGAGGTCAAAAAAGAAAAACCGAAAGAGCCTGAGGACTGGGCAAAATATTACACCGAAGAGGGTATGAAGGCTCTCGAAGTCAAGGGCGGACAGGCTAATTTCGATGCTGCCATCAAAAATTTCGAGCGCGCAGTCGAGGCTTATCCGACAGCTCCGATTCTTTATTATAATCTCGGTCTGGCTTATCAGCGCAAAGGTGATGACCAGAATGCGGTTAAAAATTACAACAAAGCATTGGAACTTGACCCGAAATATTCTTTGCCGGTTATCAACAAAGCTGCGATCTATGCTAACAAACTTGAATATAACCGTGCGATAGAAGTTTGCGAGAAATTCCTCCAGAAAGAAAACAACAAGGATAAAGGTGTCCTTTCGGCACTTGCAGGTTTTTATCTTTTGAAGAACGACTACTTCAAGGCTATTCAGGCAATCAGGGACATTCTTGTTCAGGATCAGGCTGATGTTGACGCTCTCAAAAACCTCGGCATGCTTTATTTCAAGAAGAATGATGCCGGACTGGCTGAGATGATCACAACAGACTCTTTCAATTTGAAACCCGGCGATTCAGGTATCGCAAACAACCGTGGTGTTCTTTATTCTGCTCAGAATGATGACTCGCTTGCAATGTTCTATTTCTCTCGTGCAATCGAGAATGATCCGAAAAACAAAAGCGCGAATTTCAATGTTGCTTCGATCGCGATGAAATACGGCGATGCTGAAACTGCTTATGAGAGATTTTCGGTTGTTCTTTCACAGGATCCGGATAACCTTGATGCCAGAATCGGTCTTGCGATAGCATTGAGAGGTCTCGGTAGATTTGAAGATGCTGAAAAGGAATATCTTGCGGTTCTTCAGAAAGATCCGAATAATGCAACTGCGATTTTTAACCTTGCTGTTCTTTATAACGATCATATGGGCAAACAGGTTGAAGCTAAGAGAAATTTTAGAAAGTTCCAGCAGTTGAAGAAAGATATTCCGGCCGATCATATTGTCAATGATTATTTGAATGACAAGGTTCACATCAGACCGGTTGAAAAAACCGAATAGAAAATTTGATATTTGGGGCTTAATGACTAAACTGGGCGAGTTGATTTTTGTGTAACGGAGGTCTTTGATGAAGAAGTTGGTTGTTGGTTTGTTTTTGATGCTTTCTTTCATGTTCCTCGCAGCGCAGGAAACAGATGAGGAAGGCAGACTTATCAAATACCGCGAGAAAACAGTCATCGATTTTGAAGATGTCATGTTGGAAGGTCAGATTAAGAAACCTTCAGGTTCGTTCTTGATGGATAGATCCAAAACGAAATTCGATTCTTTGATCAATCTTAAACAGGATTTCAACAAAGAATTGGTTAAATCCGTGGATCTTCTTGATTAGGTTTGTAATGTTGATGTTTAACCACTAATATGAGGCCGAGACTATGCCTGAGAAATCAAAAATGAGAAAAAGATTGCTTTATGATTTGTCTCCCATTCCGGAAGTGCCGGTAAATGAAGGAGCCAAAGGAAAACTGGAACCTGAAATCCGAGTCGTTTACGACAACAGAGTTCTGCTTGACATGCAGAAAGTCGACAAAATTTATACAATTGGATCGGAAGCCGGTGCAGATTGTATTATCGATGAAACTTTGTTGCCGGATAAGGCGTTCAAATTCGCTTCGGTTTCAGGCAAGAATTTTTCTGTAAATCTTAACAAAGGGTTCAAAGGTGCCCTTTACAAAGGTAAGGAAAAAACAGATCTCGAAGAATACATCGCTTCGGGTAAAACCAGTGTCGATATCGACGATACGACGCTTCTCGTCGCGAATTTCGGTGCTATTTCTGTATGTGCTCTGAAATCTCCGGCTGAACCTTACAAAGGCGGCGGATTGTTCAAGCAGTTTGATTTTGCATTCGCGATAATTATGCTCCTTATCTTCATAGCAGGCGGTTTCCTTCTCAATATGATCATTGAAACTCCGCCTATCGAAGTCGATATTTTCGAACTTGACAACAGATTCGCAAAACTGATTGTCGAGACCAAAGAAGAAGAGATAAAGGTCGAAGAGATCGAGGAAGAGAAGAAAGTTAAGCTCGAAAAGCCGAAAGAAGGTCTTGTCGAAGCTACTTCGCAGAGAAAATCTCTCGGTGAAGAGGGTAGAGTCGGTGATAAGAAAAGCCGTGTTGCAAACGCTCAGGGTTCCGCAAGAAGAGGTCTTGACGCGAAAGTTGCTCAGAGCTCCGGTATTATGGGTGCTCTTTCATCCGGTGCAGCAAGTTTCGACAGAGTATTCGGCGGCGGCGGTCTTGGTGCCGGTATGGAAAAAACACTCGGTTCCGTAACGGGTCTTGCAGGTGTTGACCAGTTTGGTTCAGGCGGTCTTGGAACAAGAGGTTTCGGTACAGGCGGCGGCGGTAACGCTCTTGGAATCGGCGGTCTCGGAACAAGAGGACGTGGCGGCGGCGGTGCCAGCGGAAAATATGGTATGGCAGCTGGCCAGATCGGAAGAAAAGGCCGTTCGGACATTTCCGCAGGCGGCGGTCAGGCAGTCATCATGGGTGCTCTTGACAGATCGGTCATTGATGCATACATCAGAAGAAACCTTGCGAAGATCAGGTGGTGCTACGAGAAGGAGCTTAACAAAGATCCGAAGCTTTTCGGAAGAATCGTTATCAACTTCATAATTTCTGCAACAGGTGCGGTAAGTAGTTCCAAGGTTCAGAGAACCACTATGGGTAATGCAACGGTTGAAAGTTGTGTTGCTGACCAGATCAAGAAGATCCGTTTCCCTGCTCCTAAAGGCGGCGGTATCGTTATCGTAAACTATCCGTTCGTATTTAAGAACTCAGAAAGCTAAGGGGGAAAACATGAAAAAGCTGTTTTTGCTGCTGATCGCACTTTTGGTAAGTTTTTCGCTTTTCGCCGCTGAGTCCGAAGAAGCAGCCGGTGATGTTTCCGGCAATGATCTGAATCCGATTTTGAGAGGACTTCATCTTCAGTTCTCCGGCGGTATTCTTGCTTATTTCGGTGAGGCTGGTAAAAATGCGGGAAGCCCGATCGGTTCAACATTGAGGCTTAATTTCGGATACGATATTCCTGTTCAGGACAAGGTTAATATCGGAATCGCGCTTTCTGTAGGTATGCTTCAGTACAATGCCAAGGAAAACGATGCCGACCTTGAACAGAACCATAAGAAATCGCCATGGGTCGAAGATTACAGTCCGCTTGCTGTCGGTCTTGATTTCGATGTTACATGGATGATCGATCCGAGATGGGAATTCGGAGCTCTTATCAATTTTGATTACTATGCTTTGGCGAAAACCTACAAAAAAGGCAGCAATGCTATTGAAGGCAAAACGAACAGCGGCAATATCGCTGTCGGCGGCGGTCTGATTTTCGAGCGCTACACTTTTGCACGTCATTTCTCGGTCGGTGCTTCCGTAGAGGTTAACTATATCGTTGATTTCGACGGTCTTAATTTCATCTTCACTCCTTTTATGAAATATACTTTCTTTTAATTCATAAAGAAAAGTGCTTTTCTCGAATCATAATCCCATAGGAATTTTTGACAGCGGTGTCGGTGGTCTTACTGTTTTTGCAGAAGTCAAAAAACTTTTGCCGGAAGAAAGTGTTTTTTATCTTGGTGACACCGCCCGTGTTCCTTACGGTAGCAAATCGGTTGATGTGATCCGGCGCTATTCGCTCGCGAATGTCAGCATGCTGGCGGCTTTGGGCGTCAAAGCTGTGGTCATCGCATGTAACACCGCTTCGGCAGCGGCACTTTCTTTTGTACAGCAGTGTTTTCCCAACCTTGAAATAATAGGTGTCATCGATCCTGTCGTCAATTACCTGAGAACACGCCCCGAGCTGAAAAGAATCGGCGTGATAGGTACAAATATGACGATAGCTTCGAAAGCTTATCAGAATGCCCTGCTGAAAAACGATGCTGAACTGGATATCGTTGCGAAAAGTTGTCCGCTTTTTGTTCCGCTTGTCGAGGAGGGACTTTTTGAAGGGGAAATCACAGAAAAAATCATTGACATGTATCTCAGTGCGATGAAAGCAAAGCCGCTTGATGCGCTGATTCTTGGCTGTACGCACTATCCGATGCTGCGGAAAGCTATTTATGATTATTTCGGCGGAAAAGTTGAGATCCTTGACACTGCTTTTCACACTGCGAAAAAACTTGCAGAAGTTCTGACTGAGAATTCTGCGCTGAATTGCGGTCAGAAAGAACCCGACAGGTTTTTTGTTACCGATTCGCCGGATTCCTTCCGTTTAACGGCGGAACTTTTCCTTGGGCGTAAAATAGAAAATGTTTTTCATGTCTAGGAGTCGCGATTTGGTTCAGTTTTTTGGTTATAATGGCAATATAATCAATGACATGCAATCTTTTTTGACAGAGGTTCGCAAAAAAGTTGCATTAAGAATTTTGTCGGGTATATTTCTCTGCAATTTTGTTCTTGGAAAATTGTTTTGTTTGGGGGTTAGGAAAGCCGTCAGGGTTGACGCGCTTTCAATTTAATAATTTTTATTTTGGAGGATTTACTATGGAATGGTTTGCTGAGTTTTATCGTTCAGGCGGAACATTTATGCACTTCATCGCTATCTGCGGTCTTTATGTTCTCGGTGTTTCGATCTACAAGTTCATCATGTTGTTTGTAAAAATGAACACAAACGGCGCAAATTTGATGAAACAGATCCAGAAACTTGTCATTTCGAACAATGTCGAAAAAGCTATCAAAGTTTGCGACGATCTTAACAGCGCAGCACTTGCAAAAGTTTTGAAAGCTGGTCTTTCAAGAGCAAACAGAGGCGAGCTTGAAATCCAGAACGCAATGGAAGAGGCTACTCTTGAAGCTGCACCGAAAGTTGCAAGCCTTCTCCCGAGCGTATTCGCAATTTCGAGTACCGCTACGATGTTCGGACTTCTCGGAACGATTTTCGGACTTATCGATGCATTCGACGCCGTTGCACACGCTGCTCCTGAGCAGAAATCGGCAATGCTTGCAAGCGGTATCGCTATCGCGATGAACACCACCGGTTGGGGTCTTATGATCGCTATTCCTGGAACGATCATTCACCTTGTTCTTAACGGTCTTGCTGGCAAAATTATGAACGACCTTGACCTTTATACGGTTAAACTTTCCAACCTGCTTACAAGCAGAGAGGAAACAGCTGAATAAAAAAACGAACTTAACTGGAGGATAACAAATGGGTAAGAGACGTTCACAAGGATCCGGTCAGGATCTCGACATGACGGCTGCAATGAACCTCATTCTTATTCTTATTCCGTTATTGTTGACCTCAATGGAGTCTGTTAAAATAGCTGTTGTCAACGTTGCTACTCCGCAGATCGGTCCTTCTTCCGAGGCTAATCCCCCGGCAGACAGACCGGACGATAAACCTCTTAAACTGACAGTTGCCCTGACTGACAGAGGCATCACTGTTTTTGTAAGAGACCAGGTTATTGAAAACAAGGACGATCCGTTGGGTCCGACAATTCTCAAGATTGACGGAGAAGAAGAAGATGCTGAAGGCAAAATGATCCCAGGAAAAGTTTATGATATAGATAAACTTGTTGAGATCATTTCGGATTTGAAAGATGCAAATCCGGCCGAAGAAAACATTATTATTACCGCTGAGCCGAACACGAAGTACAAATACATTATGAAAATAATGGATGCAACACGTGAAAAGAAAGACGGCGAAAAGAAGAAAACTCTTTTCCCGAACGTTGTACTTAGCGCAGGTATAGCATAGGAGGGTATTATGACAGAAGAAAACAAAACTTACGAATACCTCCCGGAAAATTATGAAGAAGAAATCCTGAAGAGCAGGAAAAAATCTAAAACAGGCAGAGGAAGCGCAGGTAGTCAGAAATTAAACATCAACTCGTTGATGGATATTCTTACAATCATGCTTGTTTTCCTGCTTAAGAGTTATGCGACAGACCCGATCAACATTACTCCCGGACCGGATTTGGATATTCCGAAGTCGACTTCATTATTACAGCCTGCGGCAACAGTTACAATTACGGTTGCCAAGTCTTCAATCGTTGTTGACAATGAACCTGTTACGGTTGTAAAAGACGGTAAAGTCGAAGCTTCCCAGAAACGCGGCGGCGAAGATGCTTACTTTATCATTCCGTTGAACAAAGTGCTTGTCGAAGCTGTTGAGAAGAAAAGAAGACTCGAAGCTATCAACCCGACTGTAAAATTTGACGGCGTTGCTACGATCGTTATGGATAAGGAAACTCCATACCGCCTGTTGACGGAAGTCATGTATACGGCAGGTCAGGCTGAATTTACGAACTTCAAGTTCGCGACGATTTCAGCTGCCGGTTAGTCGGTAAATTGTTTTTTGCAATTTTTGGTAAGAGTGACCGGTGCTTTGCGGTGCCGGTCACTTTTTTTTATTATCGGAGGAAGATGAAAAAGCTGATGGACAAAAGACGCGCTTTCGGTTTTTCGGTTTTGTGCGCTGTGTTTTTGATTCTTGTTTCGTTCGGCTGCGAATCTCCGCGGGTCGTGAAACATCCGGTTTCCAGGGGTGACACTTACTATTACTGGGCGACATTCTACGGCGATGAATACAACGGAAAAACGATGGCGAACGGCGAGGCTTTTTCAAACGATGCTATGACCTGCGCGGTAAAAGGATTTCCGTTCGGGACTGTGCTTGAAGTGCAGTCGCTGGACACAGGGAAAAAGGTCGAGGTCACGGTAACCGACAGGACAGGCAAACATGTTTTCGACGGAAAAGAGGTCGTCGACCTTACGGCAAAAGCTTTCGAGACGATTGACAATATGTCGAAAGGTAAGATCAGAGCTAAAATCAAGGTCGTAGGACTTGCGGCAAATGCTCCTGAAGCTGCATCCTCAGAACCTGAAAAAGGTGCGGAGGAAAAAAAGGAAGCGGAGCCGGAAAAAGAAGAAAAAGAACCTGAAAAAGAAGCTCCTAAAGAAGCAAAAAAAGAGATTTTCTATGCTGTAACGCTTGCAACTTTCGGCAACATCGATGCGGCGGAAAATTATCAGAAGGAAATCAAAGAGGATACATATATTTTTACCAGTGAGGGAAAGTTCGAGGTCAGATACGGCCGCTATACTTCGGAAGAGGAGGCAAAAGCTGACATCGGGCGTTTCTCTTGGGAAGATGCCGAAGTGGTTAAAATTGTTGAAGAATAGGAGGATGTTATGACGAAACTCAGAATTGTTGCATTATTGTTTGTTTTGTTGATGATCGCGCCTGTCTATGCGCAGAAAATCGCCCTTGTTGATCTGAAAGAGGTCGCTTCCCAGGCCAATGAGCTCAAAGCAAGAATGAAAGAGCTCGAGGCGCTTCAGGCAAAGGGTCAGAAGGAAATCGACGCTAAGGAAGCCGAGCTCGCAAAGCTTCAGGAAGAGATGGAAAAAACCGCAAAAATGCCGGGTGCTACCGATGAGGCGAAGGCAATGCTGTATGAAAAGGCGCAGAAAAAATATGCCGAATATCAGAAACTGGTTATGCAGAGACAGAAGGAACTTTCTGAAAAAGCCGAGCCTATTCAGAAAAAATTTGTCGAGAAAGTAAGAAAGATTGCGCAGACGATTGCTGTTAAAAAAGGTTACGACATAGTCATTCCGGCTGAGCAGGCACTTTATTTTAACGACAAATTCGACATCACGAAAGATGTAGTTTCCGAAATTAACAAATAACCTCTCTTTACTCTCGCAATTTCAAAAAAAATAAGTATAATTTGCGCGAATTATGTCGATATTGTCGAAATATCGACCGCCGCTGTCGAAATATCGACATATCGAAAATCCGATATATCGACAAAATTTCAGCGGCAACGGTGAAAAAGGAGGTTCCGGATGCTTGAAAAATTCGACAATTATCAGCTGCTTTCAAAGATCGCAACCGGCGGAATGGCGGAGATTTTTCTTGCCAAGCATGTAAATTCGCCTGTTAATTCAATGCCGATCGCCATCAAAAAAGTGCTGAAAAAGTACAGCGACAATCCTGTTCTGGTTAAGATGTTTCTTGCCGAGGCGCGGATCATCTGCAATATAAGCCATGAAAATATTGTTAAAATTTACGATTTCGGAAAATTCGACGACCAGTATTTCATCGCGATGGAGTATGTTTTCGGGCAGAATCTGGGGGCGATTCTTGAAAAAGTGCGCGAAAGGGATCTGGTTATGCCGCTGAACCTCACGATAGAGATAATTTCAGCAGTTCTCTGCGGTCTTGATCACGCTCATAACGCTCAGGACAGAAACGGAACATTCCTGAACATCGTTCACCTTGACATGAACCCGAACAACATTCTGATTTCATATGAAGGCAAGATAAAAGTCGTTGATTTCGGCATCGCTAACGCGAACTACACAAAAAAACTGAAAATGGATTCAGGAATTCAGGGAACTTACGCCTATCTTTCGCCGGAGCAGTGTATGGGCAAGGCAGTCGACAGGCGCAGCGATGTTTTTTCAGTCGGAGTTATTCTTTACGAAATGCTTTCCGGCAAGCCGCTTTACAAGCAGCTGGAAAACGATATGGCGATAATGAACTCCATTCTTAACGACGAGATCGAGCCGATAAACGAATTGATGCCCGAAATCGATCCGAAGCTTGCCAAAATTGTGATGAAGGCTTTGGAAAAGGATCCGAACAGGCGTTATGCAACTGCCATGGATATGCGCGAGGATCTGCAGTTGATATACAATTCACTGGAATTCGATCCTAACAGCGAAATGCTGCCGTCTTTTGTCAAAAAGCTCTTTCCTGCTCATTTCATAAAGATGACGAAAATAATCGAACAGGCGCAAACAGAATATCTTATGGATGAATTGTTCAACAATATAGGTGAGCTGGAGGATATCGACCTTAAAGAGAAACAGCGCGTTGAGGAAGAGGTCAAACAGAAGGAGGAAGAGGAAAAACGAAAGGAAAAAAACAAAGTTTTCTTTTCACGGCTTGGACTTTTTTCAGGAATTTTTGCCGGACTGGCCGTTATCTTTTTTATCCTGAAATTTCTCTTCATTGATCCTGATGTCGAGGTCGACATGGTCACTGTCTTCTCATCGCCGGGCGGTGCGCAGATTTTTGTGAACGGAGAGCCTACAGGTAAGGTGACGCCCGCTTCGCTCCAGCTTGAGCTCAACAAAAAATATATCATTGAATTCCGTAAAGACGATATGATCGGCGGTCTTGAATTTACGCCGACTTCCGAAAACCGCCAGATAAATATGCAGCTCAAACAAAGGTAAAATGTCATTTGCAACATTGAAAATCGTGTCGAAAAACGGCGAAACTGCGGCATCGGAGCTCAATGCAGTCGATTTTATGGGGCTTTACCTCGATTTCTATGTCCAGAATCCTATAGAGGCTGTGCCGAAAGAGTGCTTTCCGAATCTTAAAAAGCTGATCTCGTTCGCGGTTTCTTATCTTCCTTTCATGCCGCAGGGGTGGAGTTTTGCATGGAATGTCTCGATGCCTCTGCAGAAACGCAGACTCTTCTGTTGCGTTGATTCGGAAAATGGCACTTTTGTTGCGAAAACCCATTCGTGGGAGCCTTCGCCTTACGAGAAAAATCCGCGCATGTCTGTGCAGATGGTTTCCGATATTTCGGGAATGGAAAGCGTTACAATGGTCGACTGCACCGAAAATGTTCCGTCCGACAGGATCTTGGACGAACTTTTCAGAAGATTTTTTGCCGACCAGTCGCAGGAACACCTTGAATTTTACGAGGATGGCGAGATTTTCGGGATAAAAAACAACTCTGAATCGCTCGCTTTTGCAGAAGATGCTTCGGAAGAAAACGTGAGCCTCACTTTCAGATGCGGCTGCACGAAAGAAAAAATCGCCGGAATTTTCAAGCGGATGCCGAAGAAGGATATCGATTTTTTGTTCGAGAACGAGCCTGTTCTCAATGTCGAATGTCCTCGCTGCGGCTTTAAATACGGGATAAAAAAACATGACATCAAATAAAATTTCAAAAGTTTTTCTTTTTTTCAGGCGCGACGGCAGAAAAATCGCCGAACAGCAGGAAACACGCGCTTTCATCACAGAAAAGAGCAGGGAACTCGGTGTTGAAGTTGTCGAAAATATCGATGAGATAGACGGCTCCGACCTTATTGTGACTGTCGGCGGCGACGGAACTTTCCTCGCGGGCGCATCGATGGCTTTCGAGCGCAATATCCCGATCGCCGGGATCAATGTCGGGCAGCTCGGATTCCTTGCCGAGATAAATCCGGGCGAGGAAAAAATGATTGTAAATCTTCTGAAAGGCGATTTCGATGTCAAAAACCGCATGATGATGGATGTAAGGCTCCTCAGAAATGGCGCGGAAACAGCTGCTTTCACCGCTCTCAACGAAGTGACGATAATCCGTGACATAAACGCTTCTCCGATGCTTTGTTTCGGGATCGAATACAACGGTGAAGAGATGCCGCAGTATAAATGCGACGGGCTTATCGCGGCGACGCCGACGGGTTCGACGGCTTACAACCTTTCGTGCAACGGCCCGATAATCTATCCTGCTGATGAATCTTTCGTTATCAACGCGGTCGCACCGCACGCTCTCACGCACAGGCCGATAGTGCTTCCGGCTTCGGGCTCGGTCAAAGTCACTTTGAAGGAATGCGTTCTTGGATTTTTGACCTGTGACGGCAAAAATTCGGTCCAGGTGTGCGAAAACGATGTCGTCCTTATCCGCAGGAACGGGCGTGACCTGAGCGTCGTTTCAAACCCCGAAAGAAGTTTCTTCGACATACTTTCAGAAAGGCTCCATCTGGGCAAGAGGTTGTAATGGGCAAAAAATTTCAGAATAATAATTCAATGAATTTCGCCGAACTTTTTTCCGGCAAAACCGAGAAAAAAGAAACTGAAAAAGAGAGTTTTGCAGACCTTCTCGAAGAATACTCAGACATCGATTTCGAGATCCACAAACGCGAGAAGGAATCAAGCGCAGAGGAGCAGAAAGAGCTTTTCAGACCGCGCAGCGAAAACGTTCTTCCCGAATTCGAGATCGATCTTCACGGACTCAATCAGGACGAGGCCGAAAAAGTTGTCGAAACCAATGTCCGCGCCATGACAAGCGGCAGGATCTACAAAATCAGGATCGTCACAGGCAAAGGGCTCCATTCCAAAACTTCGCCCGTTCTAAGAAACGCGATAGATATTCTTTTGAGACAGCTCAAAAGGGATGGTTTCTGCTCGAAGATCGAATGGGACAAAAAAAGTGTCGAAGAGTCGGGACAAGTCGATGTGACGGCGTAAAGTCTATTCTGCAACCGCTGAAAAAACTTTTCCGATAGGTTCGTTGATCTCCAGATCGTTTACTGGATCAAGTTTGTAGATCAGGTGTTCCTTGTTGATGATGACAAGGTGCTTTCCGCGGAAGTATCCGACGTAAGAAGCCGCCGGATAGACCGAAAGCGAAGTCCCGCCGATAATGAGCATGTCAGCCGATGAGATCGCCGCAATCGCCTTTGTCACCGCATCCGCCGGAAGCTGCTCTTCGTAAAGAGTGACGTCGCAGCGGACTATTCCTCCGCAGTCGCAGCGCGGGATCTGCTCTTTCGATTCAAAAATATAGTCTGCCGGATATTTTTTTCCGCATTTCGAGCAGTAGTTGCGCGTTGTCGTGCCGTGGATCTCATAGACGTTTGAGCTGCCGGCTTTCTGGTGAAGTCCGTCGATATTCTGTGTGACGACAGCTTTGAGTTTGCCGCGCTTTTCAAGTTCGGCAAGAAAGTAGTGCGCCGCGTTCGGTTTTACGTTTCTCGCATCCATTTTCTGCCTGTAGAACTCGAAAAATACGTCGGGGTGATCCTCTAAGCAGCTGTGGCTCAAAAGGTATTCAGGGCGGTATTTCTCGAACTGGACATCGTGCTGGTTGTATAAGCCGTCCTTGCTTCTGAAATCGGGAACTCCGCTTTCGGTCGAGACACCGGCTCCGCCGAAAAAGACGATGTTTTCCGATCCTTCGATAAATTCGTGTAATTTTTTGATTTTTTCATCCATTTCGAAATCCTCGCAATTTCTAAAAAAACACGAAAAATCTTAAGAATTTGTGTGTAAAATGCAAGAAATAGCGGATATGGATATCGAGTTTTTCTTGATTTAATGAGCTTTTTGACAATAATAATGTGTTTTTCGGCAGTTAGCCGATTTTTTTAATGATTTTTGGAGTCTGATATGCAAGCCTGGATTGAAGAAAGCCTTAAAAACGGCGAGTTGTTTTTTTATATTGTGCCGGCAGTTCTTTTGCTTCTGCTTTTGATAGTGATTTTCTGGCCTGACAAAAAGAAAGCAAAAAAGGAAGAAACCGATGAAAGCGAACTCGACAAACTGATAAAGGCTGACAAAAAACTGAAGGCCGAAATCGAGCCTGTTGATGAAAAGCCGGAAGAGCCTCCTTTCAAAGCGGCAGGCGCGGAGATCCAGCTGTTCGAGGAACAGGATGTACAGACGTTTCCCGAAACGTCTCCAGAACCTGAAGAAACACCGGAACCCGCACCCGTAGAGACGTCACCTGAGACGTCTCCCGAACCGGAAAAACCCTCGGAACCCGCACCCGTAGAGACGTCACCTGAGACGTTTCCCGAACCCGAACAACCCGCCGCAACGATAAAAAGCGGCCTCGAAAAAACGAGAAAAGGCGGCTTCATGTCGCGTCTTCTCGGTCTTTTCAGAAATAATGTCGTCGACGATGACCTTATCGAAGAGCTCGAAGAGATCCTTTACACCGCTGACATGGGCGTGGCAACGGTTTCGTGGCTTATGGATCTCGTCAACAAAAACCGTTCGAAATTCTCAAGCGGTGACGATGTCAAGCAGTTCCTCAAAGAAAAAATCCGCGAAGTTCTTGTTCAGACTTACAAACCTTTTCCGGAACTCACCGAAAAACCGACGGTTTTTCTCATGGTCGGCGTGAACGGTGCCGGAAAAACTACGACGATAGGCAAACTTGCACACAAATTCATCGCTCAGGGCAAGGTTCCCGTTCTTGCTGCCGGTGATACTTTCCGTGCCGCGGCGGTCGAACAGCTCAAGGTATGGGGCGAGCGAAACAACTGCACAGTGATCAGCGACAAAGACGGCGCGGATCCTGCATCGGTCGCTTTCAACGCGGTAAACAGCGCTGTCAGCAAAGGGGCTGACGTTCTTCTTGTCGATACGGCGGGAAGGCTTCAGAACCGCGTAAACCTTATGGAAGAGCTTATCAAGATAAACCGCGTGATCGGCAAGGCGAAAGAAGGCGCGCCGCATGAAACGATAATCGTGATAGATGCTAACAACGGCCAGAACGCGCTTACTCAGGCGAAACAGTTCAGCGAGGCTGTCAAAGTTACGGGAATCATCGTGACGAAACTTGACGGCAGCGCGAAAGGGGGAGTGCTTATCGGCATCGCGAAAGAGCTCGGACTTCCGGTTTACCTTGTCGGAGTAGGCGAGAAAATCGAAGATCTTCGCCCCTTCGACCCGAACGAGTTTGTTGACGCACTTTTTGAATAATGGCTTAATTTTATTGGATAATTTGTGAGGTAAAACCATGCAGGACAAAAAATCGGTCGCTATTCTCTGCTCGGGCGGTCCCGCGCCTGGCATAAACACTGTCGTCTGTTCGATCGCCAAAGTTTTTCTGAAGGCGCACTACAGAGTCATCGGCATAAACTACGGCACGAAGACCCTTTTTACCGACAAAGTCGATACGGTCGATATCGATTTTGACCTTGCCGACCATTACTTCAACCGCGGCGGATCGTTCCTTAAAATGAGCCGCTACAAACCGAAAGACAGCGAGTTCAAGCCCGATTTTTTCATCAAGAACAATGTCGAACTGCTTGTCACGATAGGCGGCGACGATACCGCTTCCACTGCGAACAGGATCACAAAATATCTGAATGAAAAGAACCTTCCCGTCCGCAATATCCACGTTCCGAAAACGATCGACAACGACCTTCCGTTGCCCGAAAGACTTCCGACTTTCGGTTATCAGTCGGCGAAAAACGAAGGTGTCAGAATCGCAACTACCATTTACGAAGACGCAAGAACGAGCGGAAACTGGTTCGTAGTCTCATCGATGGGACGCGAGGCCGGTCACCTTGCTTTCGGAATCGGTGCAGCCTGCCACTATCCGATGATAATCATTCCCGAAATGTTCAAAAACGTCGAAGTCACCTTTGACAGGATCATAAGAATGATGATCTCCTCGATCATCAAAAGGAAAATCTACGGCATGGATTACGGTGCTATCATGATAAGCGAAGGCGTTTTTCACTTCATGTCTGATGAAGAGATAATCGGATCGGGGATCAAATTTTCCTTCGACGAACACGGACATCCCGAACTCGGAAATGTTTCGAAAGCGCATATATTCAACGTTCTCCTCAATGAAGAACTTACTAAACTCGGTCTCAAGGTCAAATGCAGACCGACCGAGATCGGCTACGAAGTCCGCTGCTGCGCTCCGTGCGCTTTTGACCTCAAATACTGCACGCTGCTCGGTTTCGGCGTAAAAGAACTTTTCGACCGCGGCGTTTCGGGCTGCATCGTCGTCTGCCACAACGACGGAACGGTTTCTCCCCTCTATCTCGAAGATGTCGAAGATCCCAAAACAGGCAAAATCAAACCGCGTCTTGTCGATACTGAAGCCGACGACTACAAAATGCTTGTCGAAAACTTCCACTACATCGATGAGAACGACTACGAAAAAGCCTCGAAATGGCTCAAAAATCCGCAGCTTTACAACATAAAACACATTCTCGGACTCAAAAAGTAGGATTCTGACCTGAAAACTATAAAAATTTGTGTAAAAAATTCTAAATAAAATCAAATAGTTTTCAACTTTTTTGGGGTGTGGTAAAATTTTCTCAATAAAAATCGGATTTTGTGCTACTAAATATATGTCGAGTTTGTTTTTTTAACTTTAAGGAGGACGACATGAAAAGATTCTTGATTTTGTCAGCTGCGGTTTTCGCAATGTTTTTTGCTGCAAGCTGCGGCGGCAGTGACAGCAACAACGACGAAAATGACAACAACAGCAGTGAAAGCGGTTTCAAAGCAGTCGATGTCGGCGAGTGCCGCCATGCCGAACCGCCGCTATCTTTCAGAGACAGGATCTATACCGAAAAAGAGAATGAATTTGTCGATTCCTGCAATGAATATGTTGAAGTCACTGAGAAAAAAGAGAATGTGATAAAATTCAACTGGTTCGGCGAGATGCACTGCGGTATCGACTGGGAATACGGTTACAAAGTTGAAGGAATTGAAAAAAATGTTCTGAAAGTAAACATTCTTGAGCGCGACACCGACCTTGATCTTGCTGCCGATTGTGATGAATGCTGCTATCTTATGCCGATAGAATACACCGCTTCAACTGCTGAAGAAATCGAATCGATCAAAGCAATCGAAATCAACTACGAAGGCAAGAACCACAGAGCTTCCTTCCCGATTGACGGGGAATAAAAAGCAAATCCGCCGGCTGTTCAATGCTCTTCATCTAAATATTATTCGTTAAAAAATTAACAATAACACTTGATTTTTACAAAGCTTTATTTGCACTACTCGTGAGTAGTCTACTTTTGAGTAGTGTCGGAAATCTTTTTTTTATTGTCAGAAAAATATAAACTTTTTTAAATTTTTGTTTCGCATGATTTTTATAATATTTCGATGTTTTATTTTGTAATAAATTTATTTCTTGATTTTAAATAAAATTTTATTGACTTAAATGGTAAAATAAATTATCAAGATTTGATGCTTTGTTGATTTGATTTTAGAAACAGCATATGATTGACAAACACAGACTGGAATACACGGAATGCGATTTTAAGCGTGAAGTAGAGCGAACAAAAACGAAAAGCTGGTTGAAAAGCGTCTGCGCATTTGCAAACGGAATCGGCGGAATACTTGTTTTCGGCATTGACGACAAAACAAGGGAACATGTTCCTTTAAAAGACATCCAAGGCGATATTGAATTCATCACTTCCTGCATAAAAGACAGAATTTCTCCGATTCCGGATTTTGTTCTTGTTCCTGATTTTACGGAAAATGGCGGGGAAATACTGATTTTAAAAGTGCGCGGCGGTCTGAATACTCCTTATTATCTGACAGAAGGTTCGAACAGAATTACTTTTATCCGTGCCGGAAGCTCAACTGTTCAGGCTGACACTCCTATTCTGCACGAACTGATACTTAAAGGCACGAACAGGACTTGGGACACGTTAAAATCTGAATACAAAGCAAAAGATTTCAGTTTCACATTCCTTGAATCAATGTTCTACAACAAAACAGGCGGCAGAATCTCCGAAAGCGATTTTTATTCTTTCGGACTCGTAACAAAAGACGGCTTTCTTACAAATACGGGGGCATTGTTTGCGGATTTCTGCCCTTTCAGACATTCCAGAATTTTCTGCACGCGATGGAACGGACTTTCCAAAGCTCCGTCGAATATCGATGCACTTGATGACAAGGAATACAGCGGAAATATCCTGCAGCTTCTCGGTGAAGGCGAAGGTTTTATAAAGCTGTACAATCAGAAAATCTGGTATAAAACGGCAAACTCAAGGGTCGAAAAAGAGAATTTCCCGGAGCGGGCGATCCATGAAATCATTGTCAACGCTCTTGTTCACAGAGATTACGGAGTACTCGGCAGTGAAATTCATATCGATATTTTTGATGACAGAGTCGAAATTCAGAATCCTGGCGGAATGTATGACGGTATTCCGGTGCAGTTTCAGAATTTGGAAAATGTTGTTTCCACAAGAAGGAATCCGGTCATCGCAGACATAATGAGCAGAATGAATCTCATGGAACGGCGCGGCAGCGGATTCCGGAAAATCATGGATGCTGTAAAGTTTGCTCCAGATTTCAAGGTGGAGACTTTGCCTTCTTTTCATTCAACGGCATATACTTTCACTGCTGAAATCAAAAACATGAATTATACAAAATCCGATGTTGGCGGGATAAATGGCGGATTAAATGATAGGATAAATGATAGAATAAATGGTAGAATAAATGATAGAATAAATGATAGAATAAATGATAGAATAAATGATAGAATAAATGATAGAATAAATTTATCTGATACTGAATTACTGATACTGAGTGAAATCTCAAAAAATACTTCGGTTACTATTCATGAACTTGTGGAAATTACAGGATTTTCTGCACCAACAGTGAACAGAGCATTGAAAGTGCTTCAGCAAAACAACATTATTACCCGTGTCGGGGCAAAGAAAAACGGTTACTGGCAGATAATGGAATAACTGTTTTTAACACGTTCCAGCAAAACAAATTGCCTCTAACCACTTGTTTTTAGTCCGTTTTTCACTATAATTCCGCGGTTTGACTTGAATTGGAGGTAAAATGACTGGAAAAAAAATCGCTGTGGGGCTTAGCGGCGGAGTCGATTCTGCTGTTGCAGCGGCACTTCTCAAACAGCAGGGTTACGATGTCGTCGGAGTCACGATGTCTAACTGGGACGGTTCGCTTCATGTCGAGGGGCCGATGCCCGATTCATGCTACGGGCCTTGCGAGGGAGAAAGCCTGGAAGCGGTTGAAGAAATCGCAAAAGTGCTTGATATCCCTTATAAAGTTTTTGATCTGAGTGAGGAATACCGCGAAAACATAATTTCGTATTTCAAGCACGAATACATGTGCGGCAGAACGCCGAATCCGTGTGTGAGATGCAATTTCAAGATGAAGTTCGGGCTTCTTTTCGAAAAGGCGAGGGCTGAGCTTGGGATCGATCTCTTTGCAACAGGCCATTATGCGAGAATTATTGAAGAAAACGGCAAGTTTTTCCTTGCAAAGGCATTGAATACGGCGAAAGACCAGAGCTATTTTCTGCAGATGCTGCGCCGCGAGTGGCTTCCGCACATAATCTTTCCGCTCGGCGAGATGACGAAGGACGAAGTCCGCGAAACGGCGAGGAGGTTCAATCTTCCAGTTGCCGAAAAAGAGGAAAGCCAGGATTTCATGGGCGGTAACCACGCGGTTCTTTTTGACGACGAAGTTGTGAAAGAGGGCAATATCGTTGACGAAAACGGCAAAATCTTAGGCCGCCACAAAGGGATAATCCACTACACCATTGGCCAGCGCAAAGGGCTCGGGATCAGCAATCCGAAACCGCTTTTTGTCCTCAGGATCGATGCCGAAAAGAATGAGATCGTTGTTACCGAAAAAGAGCATTTGTTTTCCGAAGGGCTTGAAGGAGCGGAACTCAATCTGCTTGACGATGTCGAAAATCCTAATGAATTCAAAGCATTGGTCAAAATCAGGCAGAAACACAAAGAGTGCCCTGCCACAGTTTCGATCCTGGATGGCGGCAGATTCAAAGTCGTTTTCGAAACGCCGCAACTTTCGGTAACTCCCGGTCAGGCAGTCGCAATTTACCGCGAAGACGGGATCCTTCAGGGCGGCGGAATCATAGAAAAAGGGTTTTGATTTATTACACTTTCGTTACCACACAGTTTCTACATCGTACAGTGAAATTTTATCATCGTGAGTGATGATCGTCAGATTGTTTTCGATTGCTTGTGAAATCAAAAGCCTGTCAAACGGGTCATTATGCTTTACATTGTCTTGAAACGGAAGATTTCTGACTGCATCTAAATCTGCAAGTGTAACAGGAAGCTTTTTAAACCCCGCGATCTTGCACATTTCATCAATTTCGAAAACAGTTCTGGTAAATTCGAGTTTTTTCTTACTTTGTTTTATTGAAATTTCCCAGAATGACGCATAACTGTAAAAGCATTTATTTGATTCAATGACTTTTCTTGCAGATTCTGAAAGTCTTTCATCGCCGTAGAGATACCAGAGAATTGTGTGAGTATCGAGCAGATATTTCATCACATATACTCCGCGAAATCTTCCACAGGATCGTCAAAATCAGGAGCCATATAAAAATGCTCGTTTTTCCAAACTCCGTACATGGATTTTTTAGGTTTCTCTTTTTCCTCATTGCGGGAAAGCAGGAAAAGCGCAAAATCATACAATTCCTTCTGTTCAGCTTCGGACATTGTTTCATACATCCGCATAAGCGTTTCTGCCATAGTAGCCTCCATTCAAAAAGCCGCTAATTATATCACAAAATCAAATATTTTCAACCGGTTTATTTCAGCGCTGACGGCTCGCCTTCATAGAAACCGTTACCACACAGGCAGATTTTCCCAATCTTCCGGGAATCCCATTTCTTTGAGAGTTAAAAGCCGGTGTTTGTCATTCAGTAATGAAACAAGATTCTTTTTAAAAGAATTTCCAGGACTTATGATGTCGGCAACATATTTGATAGCCGACAGTAGAACAAATATTTTATTTCGTTTTAACTGCTTAAGATCGCTTTTTGCAACAAAAGGTTTAGCTGTATTGTATGGCAGCAGAAGGCTGACAATGAAACGCCTGTTCCAAATTCTGTTATGGTGAGCACAATTATTCCGCAAATTCGAAAAAGCATGAAGCCAGTTAGTAAAGACATCTTCGTCACCTATGCCGAAAGCTCTTGCAATCTGACGTTTTTCCTTAGTGTTTTTCAGCATTTCGTATAAATGGCTTAAAGTTCCGAACGAAACCACTTCCAAAGTCATCCATGAAGGCGGCATTTCAGGTGAAGAGTACTTCTTTTTGTAATGCTTGATGAAGTCCTCGTTGCTTCTTTTCACATCAGCTTTGATGCTTTCCATCAGCTTGGCATAAGATTCTTGGTCTTTATACAATTCTTCCGATTTGAACCACCACGAATCGTTGGCTGTAACGGAATAAACAAGCGACAACTTGGTGCGGACTGCAATTTCGATTTTTTCAAGTTCATTGAAAATCAGGTTTCTCAATCTGCGGTCAAAAAGATAGAGGTCAATAATATCCTCAAAATAAATGTCATTTCTGGTAAAAGCGTGGTCTGCCTCGGCATCAGTGTTGTTTTGAAAAGGGTATGTGAAAGCTCTCAAGCGATAATAACTGATATTTTCCAAGTATTCAGCTGCTGAATTTTTGTCAGAAAAATTTAGTCCCCGTCTTTCAAGTTTTTCAATTTGTTCATCAACTGAAATCGGGGATTTTGTGTATTCCATCTTGAAAAATTTGCTTCTTAAAACTCGAAGACCTCCCTGGTGCGCTGATCTTACGGGAAGCGTGGGAGGTCATATCGGAAGAGACAATACTTGCTTTTATTATTTTGTCAACATCAATTTAGAAAAATTTTTAGATTTATTTCAAACCTATTCCTGAGGCGCGCTGTTCAGTTTTTCTTCCACTTTTTTCACTAAATAGTCTGGCGGAACTTCAAGGGCATTCGCGATTTTGAAAATTGTTGAGATTTTGGGTTCTCTCTGCGCGGTTTCAAGGCGTCCGATAATCACGGTCTGGCAAAAACAGCGGTTCGCCACATTGTCCTGAGAAAGCTTTTTTTCCTTTCTGATTTCCTTGATAGTCAATGCGAATGCTGTTTTGAGATCCAAAGGACGACTCCGCAAAAGGTTTGTGATTTTTAAACGATAGCAGACGATAATTTTATAACCTTTTGGCTATAAGAATTACCCATATTTCGACTATAAAAAATGCGGTTTTTTGTTTGTTTTAGGAGAGAAAAATGAAGAAAATTTTAGCCGTTTTCGCGCTTTTCTGCGTGATGTTTTTGTTTGCTGCCTGCGACAGCGGTTCGAAAGAAAGTGTCTACGGTGACACGGACTCGTCCGATTCAACGAGTGACAAAACTGATTCGGATACGACTGACACGAATTCCGACGATGCCGATTCACAAAGTGATTCAACAGCAGATACGACACCGGACAACGGTGACTCGGCTGATAATGCCGACAGTGACAAACCTGACTCAGACAATCCCGATACAACACCTGACGGCGGAGACACTGCGCCAGATAACGGTGATACAGAACCGGATAACGGCGATTCTGCTGATGATGCAGATACAAGCGATTCTCAGTCAGACGATGATGCCGACACATCACATGGAAACGAGCCTGAAGTCGGCGACACAAGAGAAGCCGATTGTACCGGTCTTCCGGCAAACGCAAGCTGGAACACAGCTTCAAGCATAACCCAGACTTGGAACGGAAACGAGTGGACACCTCCGACAGAAGCGGTTTTCAGCACTACATCAAGCAGCACGAAATGCCGTTTTGTCTGCAACCAGAACTATGAATGGAACGACTCTGAGTGTGTTGCCGGAACGAGAACGGCAAACTGCGAAGGTCTTCCCGAAAATGCGGTCTGGAACGGTGCCGCAAGCATAACTCAGACTTGGGATGACGAAAACTGGGTTCCTTCAAATACCGGAACTTACAACAAAACCCCGAATTCCTCGGAATGCCGTTTCAAATGCGCTGAAAACTATAACTGGACCGGTTCTCAGTGCGTCGCTGCGACAATTCAGACTGACTGCACGGGACTTCCAGAAAATGCACTTTGGAACACGGTTTCAAATATAACCCAGAGCTGGAGCGGCACAGCGTGGACTCCGTCAGAAATCGGAACTTTCAACGAAACTCCAAGCTACAGCGAATGCCATTTCGTCTGCAAAACCAACTATTCATGGAACGGCATTGTGTGCGCTCCGAATGAAATAAACGCTGTCGCATGCACCGGAAAGCCAGCAAATGCGGTCTGGAACAGCGTTTCGAACATAACGCAGACATGGAACGGAAACGACTGGGCTCCAACGACCTCGGCAACATACAACGAAACTCCAAGCTCAACGGAATGCCGCTTCAAATGCGCTGAAAACTATGAATGGAACAACGCTCAGTGCGCCGCAAAGACAAGAGAAGCCAACTGCACAGGTCTTCCGACAAACGCGGAATGGAACACGGCTACAAAAATCATGCAAACATGGAGCGGAAACGCATGGATCCCGTCAAATACCGGTTCTTTCAACTCTTCTGCAAGCCAAAGCGAATGCTATTTCAAATGCAAGGAACACTACACATGGAACAACACGATCTGCGCAGCCGACACACAGCCTGCGACATGCAAAGGGCTTCCTGAAAACGCAGTCTGGAACAGTGTTTCTGAAATAACCCAGACTTGGAACGGAAACGACTGGGCTCCGTCAAATGTCGGAACATTCAACGCATCGGCAAGCGTAGCCGAGTGCCGTTTCAAATGCAAAGATCATTACTCATGGAACGCATCAACTTCAAAATGCGTGGCAGATACTCAGCCTGCAAGCTGTCTTGGACTTCCTACGAATGCAAGCTGGAACACAGCTTCAAGCATCACCCAGACCTGGGACGGAAACGCATGGGCTCCCTCAAATACCGGAACATACAACGAAACCCCGAGTTCAAACGAATGCCACTATAAATGCAATCAGCACTACACATGGAACTCTTCAACTTCGAAATGCGTAGCAGACACACAGCCTGCAAACTGCACCGGCCTTCCGACAAACGCAATCTGGAACACAGCTTCAAGTATCACCCAGACATGGAACGGAAACGCATGGACTCCGTCAAATACTGGAACCTACAACGAAACTTCGAGTTCAAACGAATGCCACTATAAATGTGACAGCGGCTATCACTGGGAAAATTCGGCATGTATCTCCAACACAAAAACAAATGTTGCATGCACAGGCCTTCCGACAAATGCGCAATGGAACACAGCTTCATCCATCACACAGAACTGGAGCAGCGCAAACGGCTGGCAACCCTCAACCACAGGAACTTACAGCGTAACCCCGAGCACAAATCAATGTTACTATAAATGCGACAGTGACTACCACTGGGAAAATTCAGCATGTATCTCGAACACAAGAACAGCAAACTGCACTGGTCTTCCAACGAATGCACAATGGAATACAGCTTCATCCATCACTCAGAACTGGGACGGAAATGCATGGACACCCACAACAATAGGAAGTTTCAGCTCAACCCCAAGCGCAACACAGTGTAAATTCAAATGCAAAACAAACTACACTTGGAACAATTCAATCTGCAAAGCCAATTCCAAAGTTTCAAACTGCACAGGTCTTCCGGAAAATGCTGAGTGGAACACTGCTTCAACCATAACCCAGACTTGGAACGGAAATGCATGGATACCAAGCAATGCCGGCGCTTACAACGAAACAGCAAGCACTGAGGAATGCCATTACAAATGCGGTTCCGGCTATTTTTGGAATAATTCATTTTGCAAAAAACCGATTGGCATTGGTAACATCTGCACAGGTCAGACGAAATGCTATAACAATGAAAATGCAATTACTTGCCCTTCCTCACCAAGTGCCGATTTTTACGGACAGGATGCGCAATATCGGAACAAATGCACGGCAAAGAGCTTCACCGTTCAGACAATTTCAAGCCAAGAAGTGGTTCTTGACAACAACACTGGTCTGATGTGGCAGCAGACGATTCCAACTGAAACATATACTTGGGAAAATGCAAAAAATTATTGTGATAATCTGACTTACGCCGGATACAATGACTGGAGACTGCCGAGACCACATGAACTCTTGACTATTGTTGACAACGGCAAATATGACCCTGCGACAAACCCAACATATTTCCCGGGTACACCAAGTGAGCATTTCTGGTCGTCCTCTACCAAATTGAGCAGCAATTATGACGCAGTTTGGTGTGCGGATTTCTATCACGGGTATGTCAGCGCCTACTGCAGTAAACCTTCCAATTACTATGTACGTTGCGTGAGAGGGACAACTTTACCTGCCAGTTCGTTCAAATCCTCGACCGTGAACGGTGATGTAATCGTAACCGACACTGAAACAGGACTTATTTGGCAGAAAACTTATGTCGGTGGCAAAACCTGGCAACAAGCTCTTTCTTACTGTGAAAATCTGACTTATGCAGGATATTCCGATTGGCGACTTCCCAACAACAACGAACTTGCCTCGCTTGTAAATTACGGGAAACGTAATCCTGCATCAGACTTTCCTAATATGTCGACAAACCCTTTCATACCATCCTCTACCGTCGTCAGCAATACTAAGGCCACTTGGTATATATACTTCTTTGACGGTAATACTTCCAACAACTCTCTTAAGACTACTACTAAGAGTGTCTTTTGTGTGCGAAATGATTAAGAATTTTTAAAGGAGAATAAAAAAATGACAACAAGAGCGAAAGTATTGCTTTTAGGAAACGGTATCGCAAGAACATATTATAAGGGTGCTAATTGGGACAAAGTATTGGACGAAATTAGAGATAAAAAAAGTTATCCAATGCCTTCGAATTATTACAAAATCCCTATGCCTTTGAAAGCTGATATGTTCGCAAAAAATAACCTCGATCAATTTTTAGAATTATTAAACATTGATTTGCCACATGACAAAGAACATAATTTTTTCCCCCAGCTTTTAAATCTGGACTTTGATTACATCCTTACCACGAATTACACTTATGAGGCGGAATGCGCTTTATTAAATGCACCGGAAATAGAAATAAGCCGGATTAACCGAGCACACTATTTAATCGGAAATACTTACTTCAATAATACTCAAGAATATTCTGACAATGAAACAGAACAACATCGAGCAGAAATTGATAGAATACAAGAATTTAAAAATCTTATATCGACCTACAACGATATAGAAAACAAAAAAATCTGGCACATACACGGTGAAGCCGCATACCCTCACAGTATGGTTTTGGGATATTCCGCTTACGCCAAGCTACTGCACAGCTATATTAAACATATTGACCATATTGACCCTTTGGAAATCAATAATCACGGAGAAGAAACTTGGCTGGATAAATTTCTCGAGGGTGATGTTTATATCCTCGGTTTCGGAATGGATTTTTCGGAAATAGATTTGTGGTGGCTGCTACAATATAAACATAAAAGGAACAAAGCAACAGCAACATACTTTTTCAACCCTCAACCATACTATCCTGACGATTCCGCTCTTCAACAATATATCCACGGAACAAGTGAATGGTGCAAGCTTAAGATGCTTGGAACTTGTGGTGTAAAAATAATAGACATTAAATTCAACAACATTCTCGATGACGGATCTAAAAGCTACAAAAAATTCTATGACAAAGCATTGGCAAAAATACAAAAATATGTTCCGAAAAGGAATTCAGATAATTGTGAAAGTAACTAACAACTTTTTCAAGGAGGTAAAAATGAAAAAACTCATGTTCACAGTCACAGTTTTAACGGCAATGTTTTTAATGATCGCTTGCGGCGGCAGCGACAACAAAAACGATGACAACAAAAATCAGGATGAAAACCAGAACCAGTCGTCAGGCGTTTGCACATACGGCACTTATGAATGTCACGGCGAAGATTCATACTTCTGCGGCTATCCTGATTCCAGCAACGAAGTAATGTGGATATTCGCAGAAAAATGTAACGATGGCTGTAATGAGCAAACCGGAAAATGCGTTGAAAACTCGAACTCAGAAAATGGCGATTACGAAGATCCGTCTGACAGCGATTCTGAGTCTGAAGAGCCAACTTGCGAAGTAGACGACAACCTGACCTGGTCTTCAAAATCGGAAAACATGATGACATGGGATCAAGCCGTTTCTTATTGCGAAAATCTTAGCGAAGAAGGCTCGTCCGACTGGCGTCTTCCGACAGTTTGCGAACTCAGAAGCCTGATACAAAACTGCCCGGCCACCGAAATTGACGGTTCCTGCACTTTTACTGACAACTGTTTGAATGTCACAGAGTGCATGAACACCGACTGTATCGGCTGTGGCGGCAACGAAAACGGTTACAGCAAATTCGGCGATCTTTACGGTTTCTGGTCATCTTCCGAAGCCGAGTTCTCGGCAGGTTCTACAAAAATGGCTTTCAGCGTCAACTTCTCATACGGAAGCGTTGACCAAAATGTAACATCCTTAACAAATTATGTTCGTTGTGTAAGAAACGCAGAATAATTGGAAAGTTTTGAGGTCTTGATCTAAAGGTTATCTCCAACAAGAGCAGCAATATTTACAATTCAACAAAAATTTGCGCATAAAACAACAATCAAGAAAACAAATGAATTTCCGACCTTGCATTTTTGCGAAAAACATGGCAGATTTGCGGTGCTTTTTGATCCGTCAGAAATGAGAAAATGATTAATTTAGAGTATTGAATTATGGAGAGAAGCAAATATGCATAAAGAAGAATCATATTTCTATTTATTATGGAAGAGTCTTTTGACTTCTTTTTCTACAATTACTGGAGGAATTTTCGCTATCTTTGCTTTTATTGCTTGGGTATTAAAAGCCGAACGACCGATTCCTTTGTATGTGTGTGTATTAGCCGTAGTCATTACATCATATTTAGTATTGGTTTTTATAAAATTCTCAACCATCTTATACGAT
>Ga0265299_10000261_pt1 | contig 69449 bp, 52 predicted proteins | sample AusTroGonzalo_MG_4_FD_193485 | JGI IMG/M metagenome (GOLD analysis project Ga0265299, IMG submission 193485) | Bovine rumen microbial communities from tropical cattle in Woodstock, Queensland, Australia - Gonzalo_02 | ecosystem: Host-associated > Mammals > Digestive system > Stomach > Rumen ... | reverse complement strand
CGGACCAACTTTTTCCTTGTAACATGATTGTGTGGCAGCCTATAGACTGAGCCGGTATGATGTCTTTGTCGGGGCTGTCACCTATCATTACGGTTTCCGCGGGTTCAAGGCCTAACGCAGCAACACCCAGGCGGAATATCTCCGGATCAGGCTTGCGCACCCCTACTACACTGGATTCAACCACATCCCTGAACAGGTGTGACAGGCCGAACTCATCGAGCACGGTGTGCATATTGCCGTAAAAGTTAGTTACGAGCACCATGGGGTACCGGGAATGGAGTCTTTCAAGCACAGGTTTGGAAATCTCCGAGATATGCTTGACAACCTTGTTGTAGCAATAATCCAGAACGGTATCATGTTTTGTAAAAAGAATGCCTTTTGAATTCAGGTATTGGGTCTGCAACACTATCTTGGTCTGCAGTGTTTTGCAGAATGTATAGTCAGGAGTGATTATCTGATTTCTGCCCAATGTACGCTCTGTGTAGACATATGCCTCACGCAGCATATCCTGAGGAATATCGGCCGCAACGGCGTAGCCCTCCTGGAATGCGTTGAACCAGTGGATGCCGTCGGAGTCAATCGTGCCGCCAAAATCAATCAGAAGACCCTTAATCATGCTTATGTCCCGTTTTCATCATTATTATGCCGATAACAGTCCAGACCATCTGGCGCAGGCGGGCCACAAGTGCAGTGTAGAGTCCGTATGCGCCTGGCACCTGTATGCCTCCCGCCGCCAAAGCCATTCCGCCCTCATATCCGCCCACCTGCATGGGTGAGAAGAATATCAGGTTGCTGAACAGCGACGAGAATGCCATTACCAGTATGCTGTCCCAGAAGGTGAATCCAGGCATGAGCATCCCTATTAGGAGCCAGTACTCCAGGCAGGATACCACACGTGCAGCGTACTCCAGAAAGAGCGACCACCAGAACGGAGCCCTGCGCTGGGTATGAAGGAACGCAATCTGACTGTCCACCTCCTCAAGTTCTGCCTTATGCTTGTCCAGATAGCCGGCAGCCCATTTCTTTACCACAGGTATGCGACTTAAAAGGCCGAACACATTTACCACGAATCCGTGACGGTAACCCAGCGAGAAGAACCTAAGCACCAGCACAAACACCACGCTCATTACGCCAAGCATCACCCACATCCACGCATTGAGCAGATACTGTGAGCCCACGAAGAAATGAAGCAACACATAGAGCACCACGGCCGACAGCCAGAAACAAAAATGCGAGCAGATATGCATCATAGAGTAAAGAATCACAGCCGATGAAGCCTTCTTGCCGCCCACATAGCCTGACAGCTCAAGGATGCGGTATGGTTCACCACCCATAAGTCCAAGCGGAGTGACATAATTGAGTGCATACCCTGAGACAGTCAATTGGAACACCTTACCGAACGGTACACGACGGTTAGTGCCGTCATTTATGATGAGCCCGAACGAGCAGGCGTTCATCAGATAAATCAGGCCCCAAAGCAGCACTATGACAGGGAACCATATTCCAGCATCGGAAAGCACCTCCCTGACGCGGTTCCAGTCCGCATCGAAGGTGAGCAGCATGAGTACCACCGCCGCTACTCCGAAAACAAAGAATATGTTTTGCCAGCGTTTCTTCATATCCTGTCCATCATATCACGGCATGCCTTCTCGTGATAAGCCTTCATGCCGTAAAAGATTATGTTCATGACCGTAAGCTCAAACACAAAGTATATCCAGGGCTCACCAATGAGCAGTGTTATGTAGAGCGCTATGGCGCGGGTATTGAAAGTCGATATGTTGGTCCATTTGAGAACGGGATATGTGCGGCGGCAGAACTCCTGTCCCAGCTCCTGAGGAATCTCATTGCCGTACTTGGCGCGCACAGCATCACGGAACTTCTGGAAGCAGGGCGTCATGCCCTCCTGACTGCGGGTGTAGTTCTGATAGAAAAAGAGCCATATCTTCCAGAACCAACGTTCACGCCAGGGAGTGCTACTCTGCTGCTCCGCAAGTTCACGGCTGTCGTTGAGTTCGGCGTTATCACCATGGAACAGCAGATAGATATTACGGTAATAGTCGGCTAGGCCTGCCTGACGTGAATGGAACACTATGCTGGCAAAGAACTCCAGCACCCATATCCAGATACCCCAAACCCGTCCGCCTCCAAAAGGCATAGGCTCAAAGGTAAGCCTTATGGCCAGGAAAATGTAGATAGAGGCAAACCAAAGGTCACCGGCAAATCCGTCAAGCAGGCGGCCCCAAAGGGTCTTCTTGCCGGTCATACGTGCCAGCTGTCCGTCGGCGCTGTCCAGGAAGTTTGCCAGCATAAGCATGGCTATTCCAAGTATTGTCCAGTCAAGGGTGGTGTGCCACCAGCAGAAGCCGGCAAATACCCCAAGGAATATGGAGATTACTGTAACTACGTTGGGATGGATATTCAAAGCTTCAAAGAAACGTGCTAATACATATCCTATGGGACGCGTAAACCATATGTCAAGCCACTCCTCGGTATCCTTGGACTTAAAAGTGGCAGCTATTTTTCCTTGTTTTTTATCTGTCATCTCTTGTTCATTATCAGTTCCGCAATCTTTTGCGCTGCGCCCACGGTGCATGTCCTGAAACTGGGCCAGTCGTTAAAGTCTATTATGGTGACTGTACCATCCGGGCCCACCACAGCATCTCCGCCATATACATCTGTTCCCAACAGTTCCGATGCCCTTTCTGCTACGGCTGTTAGTCTGTCAATATCAACACTGGCACTGTCGGGGTCATCGTTATAGCTCTCTTGACCGAACTTGCTGTCCTTAAGTGTTGATGCATAGCAGTCCGTAAGACCAGCACCGCGTACTCCGTAGAATTTGACCACCCATCCAGGCATATGTGCCTGAAGCACACACTCCCCTATGCCACGCTCAGCAAAACTATGCAGAGCCGCCTGGCACTCACGGGTGTTGCGTATATATTGAACATCATCCTGTATCACCGAATGGCTGTCCGGACGTTTGATCCAGCATGGATATATGTTCCAGCCTGCAGGTAATTCCCGGGTGGAGCAGACTACGCTCTCGGGGATAAGTCCAGTACCCTGAAGCAAGGCGGTTTGGGCTGCACGGCAGCAATTTATGACGGCCTGTACCGTGTTGGTAACGGGTAAGCCGGATGCAGCCAGTAAATCCAGTGCCTCACGGCTTCTTGCCATCTGGAAGATTGCTTCCACTTCTGCGGGGATCCCGTTCTGTATAAGCTCCTGCTCGGTCATGCACACCACCTGATGTCCGTGACGCTCCAGTTGCGATGCAACGGCACGGAATACGGCAGCATCACCCGACACTCTGTTGGGTGAATAAGCCTCTGCACGACTGACTCCAAGATATCTCATTGTTCCGATGCTATCAGATCGGCCTTAGCCACATCACTCAGATGGTCCACATCGACCACCTGTCCCATATCAAAAGCCTTGAGCCTGAGTCCCGACTCCAACAGACGTCGCTGGAAATAACGCATTCTGGTCTGTCCGCACTCAAGACAACCGGACAGTACCTCCAGAGCCTGTGGTTTAAGTGCATAGACGCCGGCCGATACAAACCGGCACTGCGCCTTATCATCCAGAAATGTACGTATGGTCATATCGCTGTCAGTATCCACATAGAGAGGTTTCTCGTCATCAATGAGCGATGTCACCCCCATTATACCGTCATAACCGGTATCGGCAAACTCACGCATCATCTGCTTAAAGACGCTCTCCTTGAAAACAGTGTCTACAGTAGTTACGCAAAACCTGTCATTGCCCAGATAGGGGGCCAGTGCCATAAGGCTGTGCATGGGTGTAGGGGTGCTCTTGACCGTAAGGTCTATTGGCAGCTCACGGGCCAGATCTTTTACGAAATCCGCCACTGTTGGATTATGTGCATTAACAATGACAGCTATGCGTTCGGCTCCGCAATCCATAAAGATACGGGCCAGACGCTCTATCATGGGAACTCCGGCAATAGGCACAAGCGGTTTGGGCTGACTGGATCCTTCCAATGCCAGACGACTGCCCTCACCTGCTGCTATTATGCCGAAACGCATTTCCGTTTAATCCTTGCCCTGATCCAGGTTCTTGAGTTTGTCGCTGTCATCGCGACGGTCAAAATAGAGTTTGCCAAGCGGGTTGGCATGTATCTCCTTCTCATTACGGCGGCAACGCAGTATATCAATAGCTGCGAATATAGCCTGACGCATAGACTCCTCACTGGCCAGTCCCTTGCCTGCAATGTCATATGCGGTACCGTGATCGGGCGATGTACGTACCACAGGCAGTCCGGCGGTGAAGTTGACGCCGCACTCCATATCAAGTGCCTTGAGCGGGATGAGACCCTGATCATGATACATGGCCAGTACGGCATCGAACTTGCGGTAATCACCGCTGCCAAAGAATCCGTCGGCCGAGAAGGGACCAAAGCACTGGATCTTCTCAGCCACAGCCTCATCGATGGCGGGTTTGATTATCTCATTCTCCTCCTTGCCTATAAGTCCGTCATCACTGGCGTGCGGGTTGAGAGCCAGCACTGCTATACGCGGGATCTCTATACCGAAATCGGTCTTGAGTGACTTATGCAGTATTCTCAGCTTATCCTTGATGAGGTCTTTGGAAAGCAGTGATGCCACCTTTGATATAGGCTCATGAACGGTGGCAAGAGCCACTCTCATAGAGTCATTCATTAGGATCATAAGCGCATGGTTACCCTCACCCAGCTGTGCCTCTATATACTCGGTATGACCGGGAAAATGGAATGCCTCCGAATGTATGGTCTTTTTGTTGATGGGAGCTGTAACAAGTACATCAATCTTACCCTCACGATACTCCTTGACGGCACGCTCCAGGGCCTGATAGGCGGCAGTTCCGCTCTCCTCGGTAGGCATGCCGAAATCCACCTTCACATCCTCGGCATTGCAGTTCACCAGATTCAGACGGTCGGTCTGTGCATCCTGTGCACTATCCACTACCGTAAAGTTTGTAGGCGAGTCGATTGTCTTGCGGTGATAGGTCATCACCTTGGGCGATCCATAGACCACCGGAATGCAGAACTCAAACATGGTGGGATCCTCAAAGGTCTTGAGTATCACCTCATATCCAATACCGTTTACATCACCTTGGGTTATTCCAACTGTTATCTTGTCACTCATATAGCTTAATCTTCAGGTTCAATAATTATCTCTTCCAGATCATATCTGTATCTCTCCAAATCAAGCTCATCGGGCAGGCGCAGGGTGTAAAGGGCCGCCTCAAGCCTCTTGAGCACGTTACGCTTGGCCTGGTTGGGATAGTAAAGGAATCCCTCGGCCACAACTACGCGCATATTCTTTTCATCCACACGTGCCACCGATACGAACGGGCCGCCCATGTCATAGTCCTTCATCTCCCAGAGTCCGCGGACTATCTGGGCATACTTGCCATGGACAACTTCATCGGACACGATGTTGAACTCACTCCTGGTCATCATATACTGACCCTCTCTGGGACCGGGCACGTTGGCCTTCATTACGGAGTCACGCTTTCTGGTAAAGTACTCGGGGGTAAAGGTATCGGCATCCCTGTAGGGATACGAGTAGATGACCAGGTTCACATCCTGCTCCACCTTCTTGACGAATCTCTCGCAACGGGCCCACAGGAAATGGCGGCCTGTCTTGATCTTGGTGAGCTCGGTGGGAGCCCAGATGTCACATCCGAATATCTTCTTGACCTGCTCCTCAATGTAGGGCTGATGGTCCTCCTTGAGCAGATCACACTCGCGGTTGAGTTCTGCCTTGGTGAAAAAGTCTATGATGACGTCGCGGTTATCGGAAACAAAGTCCTTGAACTTGTTCGCATTGGGCGCCTGAATGGTCATGATGATCTGCGGAGCGGCATATACGTCACGTGAGAACTTGAACTTGCACTTGTTGTACAGGGTGGGATCAATCTTGACTATAACGATATTACGGCACAGACGCAACGTCTTGGAGAGGTTGTTCTGGGTAATGCGGGACACCTTGAAGCAGGGCTCGGACTGGAGTACTCCGGCCAGGTCATAGGTCAACACTGCGTAGAGAGAATCTACCGCACCGGTACGGAAATCCTCCTCACCGGCTACAAGCAGCACCTCATAGGGAGAACCTGCAGATGTGGGTGTAAGAATACCCTTTTTCTTTTTCCTGTTACCGGTCTTACGTATATCGTTGTTCTTTGACTTCTTTGCTTTCCTGGTCTTACCGGAATTTGAAGAGGCTGCAGCCTCTGTCTTGGCGCTCTCCTGGCTCTTGTCACCACTTTGCGCTCTACCACCGCAGGCAACGGCAACCGTTACCGCAAGTAGCATCATGCAAACTTTCAAGAATATATTTTTCATACCGTAAGGATTTAACTGTTTTCATTCTTAGCCGTACTCAACATTCCGCACGCAGCCCAGATATCCTCTCCGCGTGAAGCACGTATCGTGGCAAATACTCCGTGTCCTGTAAGCCAGTCACGGAACTCCGTCATTTTCTCTTCCGATACCGGACGCAGTTGGCTGTCAGGTATGGCATGGAAGCGTATCAGGTTGACACGGCAGCTCAGGCCGTTCAGGGTCTTGACAAGCTGACGGGCATCTTCAATCGAGTCATTCACACCCTCAAACATCGTGTACTCAAATGAGAGACGGCGCTGATGGCTGAAATCATATCGGCGCAGAACCTCCAGCATCTCTGTCATGGAGAAGGCCTTCTCGGCCGGGATCAGTTCACGACGTTTCTCCGGTGTAGGAGCATGCAGACTGACAGCTATGTGGCAATCACATCCCTCTATAAGCTGTTTGAGTTCACGGCGCAGACCTACCGTAGATATGGTGATGCGCTTGGGACTCCATCCGAATCCCCACGGTGCGGTCAGGATCTCCTGGACTGCAAGCACGTTTTCCAGATTGTCAAGCGGTTCACCCATACCCATGAACACCACATTGGTCAGGTTCTCCTTGCCCGGCAGGGAGAGGATCTGATTCAGTATCTCACCCGCGGTCAGGCTTGCCGTATAGTGCTGACGTCCGGTCATGCAGAACACGCAGCCCATCTTACAGCCCACCTGACTGGAAATACAGAGTGTGGCGCGGTCACCGTCCGGGATATAGACAGCTTCCACATAATGGCCGTTCTGTACCGGGAAGAGATACTTGACAGTACCGTCCGCCGATGCAGCCTTATGGGAGGGTGCAGACAGGCCCACCTCATAATTCTCAGACAGCTTGCTGCGCACCTTAAGGGAGAGGTTGGTCATGCCGTCAATGGAATCCACCTGCTTGACATAAAGCCAGTCCGCCATCTGCTTGGCCGTGAACAACGGCATACCGTTCTCTACAGCCACCTGCTGCAGCTGCGATAATGTCATTCCTATGAGATTCCTGAGGGCCATTATTGTCTGTTTTACTTATAAACGGAAACTAGTCCGCAATACGTCTAAATAATATGCAAAGTTACGAAATTTATTCCTTATCTTCGCTGAATATGATTGAGACTATTGATTTACCACAATACGGCAGTTCGAGCGCATACGTCAGGGATATCCTGAGCGCCATGCGCGGCCAATATATCCTGCTCAACATAAGCGGCAGGGAAGTGACAGTTACCGATGAGGCAGCCAACCGCATGAAAGATTGTGCGGACTCATCCGGTGCAGGAATGGTATTCTCAGATTACCTCAAGTCCATGGGGCCCGATGCCATCGTACCTGCGCCGCTCATCGATATCCAGGATGGAAGTCTTAGGGATGATTTTGACTTTGGAGCTCTGGTTCTGCTCACACCGGCAGGCATTGACGCTTATCTGAGTTCCTGCGGCGCAGAATTCAAGACCGCAGGATTCTATCAGATGCGTCTGGCCATCCAGCGTGCCCTCCCCATAGTCCGTGTTACGCAGCCTCTCTACACCATTGCAGAGACTGATTTCCGTACATCGGGACAGAAACAGTTTGATTATGTGAACCCGCGCAACCGCGATGTCCAGATAGAGATGGAGGCCGCCTGCACGGAGCACCTCAAACTGATTGACGGATACATCAGGCCCGGAGCGGGGTCATCGGTCAATACTGATGAAGGCGAATTCCCCGTGCTGGCATCGGTAATCATACCTGTACGCAACCGCGTCCGCACTATAGCCGATGCCGTAAAATCCGCTCTTAGCCAGCATCTGGACGGAACGTTCAACGTGATTGTGGTGGACAACCACTCCACAGACGGAACCACAGATATACTGAGCAAACTGGCTCTTGAGGATTCACGTCTGGTGCATGTCATACCTGAGCGCACGGACCTGGGCATAGGCGGATGCTGGAACCTGGCAGTGAATGACAGCAGTTGCGGCCGTTTTGCAGTCCAGTTGGACAGCGATGACCTGTACAGCGGGCAGGATACCCTGCAGAAAGTGGTAGACAAGTTCCGTGAGGGCGGATACTCCATGGTGATAGGCAGTTACCGCATGTGCAACTTTGATCTGGAGACACTGCCTCCCGGCATCATAGACCATAAGGAGTGGACCGATGAGAACGGCCCCAACAACGCACTGCGAATAAACGGTCTGGGAGCTCCCCGTGCATTCTACACACCGATAGTGCGCAAGATAGGATTCCCCAACGTCAGTTACGGTGAGGATTATGCGGTGGCCATCCGTATTGCGGGAGAGTACCGTTTAGGACGTATCTTTGACGAGCTCTACCTGTGCCGCCGATGGGAGGGCAACAGTGACGCTGCACTCAGCCCGGAGAAGGTCAATGCCAACAACCTTTACAAAGATTCATTACGCACTGCCGAACTGCAGAGGCGTATCAACAATAACAGGCTCAGCTGATGGAAGATATATTCAAACATCTGGACGAATGTCTGGAAAGGCAACTGCAGGAGTGGCCTGCAGCACGTGAGGCATTCACCAACCTGCAGCAGGTCCGGACACGTGTGCTCTCATCATCGGGTCTGGCACTCCAGTACAATCCTGCACGCATCATCTCAACCACTGCAAAGGTCCAGCCGTCGGAGACCACCGCACGTCCCTGTTTCCTTTGCAGCAGCAACCGCCCGCAGGAGCAGATCACCTTTGATGCAGGTGACGGATTTGACCTGTTGCTCAACCCCTACCCTATACTGCGGGAGCATTTCTGCGTGGTAAGCCGTGAGCATCGGTCCCAAAAGTTCGCGGATTGTTATGAAAAGATGCTCCGGATTGCAGAGCAGCTGGAGCCGGGATACATGATTTTCTACAACGGCCCGCGTAGTGGAGCATCGGCCCCGGATCATCTGCATATGCAGATTGGACGGTCCGAGGGTATTCCTCTGGTGGACAAGCTGCGTGAGAACGAGCCGCCGGCTAAAGACGAGCCCGTTACCATACAGCCTTTCGGATTCCCCGTGATTGTGATCAAGGGCTCTGATCCCGCCAAGTTGTGGGACTACATATCGGGCATGACTATCTATGACGGTGATTATGAGCCGCGCATGAACGTGCTCTCATTCAACCGTGAAGGTCAGGTCATAACCGCCATCATACCGCGCAGCAAGCACCGCCCGGACTGCTATTATGCAGAGGAGGGCAAGATCCTGGTAAGCCCCGGAGGAATTGACATGTTCGGTATGGTAATTACTCCTCGCAAGGAGGATTTTGAATCGCTTACTGAGAAACAGGTGCTCGACATATACCGTCAGGTAACACAGCAGCAACCCAAGATCAGGGTTGGAATAATGGCTGCAAAGGAGATTCGTTTCTGTCTTAATGACAGCTACACCGACGGCCGCAGCATCTTTGAGGGCGAGATGAAGATAAGCGTCACCGGCGGCAAGCTGGACTGGAACGGCATACTGATTGACAGTCTCATGCTTAAGCCCAACGAGCACGGCAGCACATTCACGCTGCATGATGTAACCATCGGCATTGGATTCCACTGGGAGCGCAATGAGGAGCAGACATTCTCAGGCCAGCTCAAGTTCATTGTCGAGAACGGACTAGTGCGCGCCATCAACATACTGCCGGTTGAGGATTACCTTACCAGCGTAATCTCATCGGAAATGAAACCTACCGCCAGCCGTGAGTTCCTGCGTGCCCATGCCGTGATTTCACGCAGCTGGGTGCTGGCACAACTGCGCTCGCCGCACAAAAAAATCATACAGACAGGTACTGGCCCTGTATTGAATGACCACATCCTGAACCGCATCATCAAGTGGTATGACCATGACCAGCATACCCTGTTTGACGTATGTGCCGATGACCACTGCCAGCGTTATCAGGGCCGCACCCGTATTATAAGCGCAGCTGCAGAGGCCGCTGTAAGGGATACTTTCGGACAGACACTGGTCTATGACGGACATCTGTGCGATGCACGGTTCAGCAAATGCTGCGGTGGCATAACCGAGCAGTTTGAGACCTGCTGGCAGGATGAACACAAACCGTATCTGATTGCACTGCGTGACAGCAGCATAAATGAAGGCGCCCTGCCAGACCTTACAAATGAGGAGAACGCCCGTGAGTGGATACTATCAGAACCCAAGTCCTTCTGCAACTCTGCAGATGGAAACATACTCTACGAGTCCCTGAACGGCTACGATCTGGAGACTCCGGACTATTACCGCTGGAAAGTGGAGTATACGGTCTCTCAGATATCGGACATATTCCGCCGCAAATCAGGTCTGGATATAGGCGATATCGTTGACCTCAGACCCATTAAGCGAGGACCTTCCGGCAGAATCTATGAACTGGAGATTGAAGGTACAAAAGGAACGGTGACCATAGGCAAGGAACTTGAGATACGACGCACCCTGTCGGAGAGCCATCTGTTCAGCAGTGCATTCACAGTCGACAAAACACAGGACGGCTTTATGATCCGTGGAGCCGGCTGGGGACACGGCGCAGGCCTTTGCCAGATAGGTGCCGCAGTCATGGCCGCCAAAGGTTACACTTACCGCGAAATATTGGAACACTACTACCCCGGAACCTCAATAGGACGTTTTTATTGACAATACCCAATCGGTTTTATGAAGAAACATATTTGCCTTTTCCTTTTCTCCTTATTTGCCATAACGTTAAGTGCCGAGCGTATAACACGCGACCAAGCCTTGGTGCTGGCACAGGATTTCATGCAGGGTAAGGTTATGGAACCGGTACACTCCAGTACCTTTCTTGCACCAGCCAGAGGGCAAGCTTACAACGAGAGCTTTTATTTATTCAATGCCGCCGACGGCGAAGGCTACGTGATTATTTCAGCCGATAACCGCATCTGCCCTGTACTGGGATACTCTGATCACGGAAACATCAGTATGGATGATATGCCTGACAATATGAAGGAATGGCTTGAACTCTGCAAAAAAGAGATAGAAAACCTGACTGTAGAGACACCCTACTCCCCTGACTACAACTCCATCAAGACAGAGATTGCTCCACTCATCAAAACGAAATGGTACCAAGATAATCCATACAATCTGGAATGCCCCGTCTACGATGGTGAAAGGTCTGCAACAGGATGTACAGCAACTGCATTGGCTCAAGTCCTTTATTATCATAAGTGGCCGTCACAGATTGTAGATTCTATCCCATCATATACCCATTATTACACGGGCGATACCATACAAGGCCTGCCGCCAACCACGCTCAAATGGGATCTGATGAAACTGTCATACGACAACCTCGATTACACCGAAGGTGCATATGCAATAGCGGAACTGATGCGTTATTGCGGACAGGCTTTAAGAATGGCCTATTTTCCTGACGGGTCATCTGCAGACTTTGATGATATGGTTCCTGCATTAATCCATTATTTCAATTACAATCCGATTGCAGAAAAAGTTGAACGCTTTGATTATTCCGACCAGGATTGGGAAAACCTGATTTATTCTGAACTGAAAGCGGGCAGGCCTGTGTTGTATATGGGCAGCAGTACTTACGCGGCTCACGCCTTTGTATGTGACGGGTATAAAGACGGCTATTTCCATTTCAACTGGGGATGGGGCGGAATTTGTGACGGTTATTTCAAAATATCATTGTTAATTGAAAATGTCTCTAGGAAAAAAGAAGATAAGCCTGCTTTCAACTTCTCCCACGCCGCCGTCATACATGTAGAACCTGACACTCTTGATCCATTACTGGGTTTTTCTTTCTGTGACAGTTTATACCGCTATACTATAATAGGCGAACGGGAAGCTATGATTCAGGCTATTGACCAAACGGATTACTCCGGAATTGACACCTTGATGCTACCCGATCATGTTGATCTCAACATGAAAAGATACCTTATTACCAGACTCGGACGTAGTTCAAATCATAACTATGACATTAAAACAATATACCTGCCGTCATCTTTGAATGAGATTGATACTGAAGCCAGTTTTTTACAGTCAATAGAAAAAATCAAAATTCCCCGGGGTATAGAGATTATATCATCAACAGCTTTTAGACAAAACGATCTTTTAAAGGAAATCACAGTTGATCCTGACAACACACGCTATAAATCATCAGACGGAGTTTTGTTTTCAATTGACGGGAAGGATCTGGTTTGCTACCCTCCTTGTAAGGAAGATACGCTGTATGCCGTTCCGTCAGGAGTTACGTCTATAGGAGGTTCTGCTTTCTTTAACAGCAGGAACATACGTGAAATAATACTGCCGGATGGAATTGAAATACTGTCCGAGCAAGCTTTCTACAATAGTTCTCTCAGAAGAATCAATCTTCCGGAATCATTGAAGTCAATCCACGAATTATGTTTTGAGGGATGTCAATATCTGGACAACCTCTATTTACCCAAAGGTCTTAAAGCAATAGGCTTCGGAGCTATGGTATTATGCACATCTTTAAAGACAATCTTACTACCTGACAGCATAGGTTATTCCTTACCTAATAACTTGTGCTCATGGTGTAAATCTCTACAGACAGTCACAATTCCGGACTGTGTTCTCAGATTTGAAGACAAAGCTTTCTCTACCTGCATATCATTGTCTTCGGTAAACATTCCGGACAGTGTATACTATTTGGGTAATAGCGTTTTTTTCAACTGTCAGTCACTTACAACGGTCTCCATCCCGGACAATGTGAAAACTATCGGTAATAAAGCATTCTTCAATTGCATTTCTCTTTTATCAGTAACCATTCCCGATGGTGTAAGCAAAATATCCGAAGCTACTTTCCTGAACTGTTATTCTTTAAGATCCGCTGTCATTAAGGACAACGTAACAGAGATAGGCATAGATGCTTTCAGATTCTGCTATGAGCTTGACACACTGGTCTTGCCGGCCAACCTCCAAAGCATAGGCGATTATGCGTTTGCCGATTGCCGGTCTCTTACGTCGCTGGTTATTCCTGAGGGCACGTCATCAATTGCCCAAGGAGCCTTCTATGCATGCAGTTCCCTCAGGGAAATTGTCTTTTCAGAAAGGCTTAAGAGTATAGGAACACAGGCTTTCACTTACTGCAGTTCACTCAAAGAAGCAGTCATTCCGGATTCTGTAACAAGCATAGGAGATTTTGCGTTTTGGGGTTGCAGCAGCCTGGAGTCCATATATTTACCGGAGAATCTAAGATATCTTGGAGAAGGGGTATTCGGAGATTGCTCCAACCTGACAACCATCTACTCATATGTAAAGGATCCCAATCAGTTCTTTAGCCCAAATGACACCATATTCTATGGAGTGAATGAGGATTGTATCCTATATGTACCACAGGGATGCTCCCAGGCCTATGAAAATGTTATCCGCTGTAATACAATACGTGAGATAAGGGAGTTTGACGTAACAGCTGTTGAACCCCCAAAAGCAGTTACAACTGTTCCGGTTGAATACTACAATCTATCCGGAGACAAGATACCCGCACCGCAGCGTGGTATCAACCTGATACGCTACAGCGACGGAACTGTCCGCAAAATAACACAATAGGACCGTTTCCCTGTGTCAACTCATCCAACGGGTTCTCTCCTGGGGCGGGAATTTCTCTATGGCATAACGCAGCATAGTGCGCGGCATGGTCTTGTAGCGCGGCTCAAGCCAGGCTTTCAGTTCCTCAACATTGCGCTTGCCTGCTTCACGCAGAAGCCAGCCCACAGCCTTGTGTATAAGGTCATGCTTGTGGTTTATGAGAATGTCGGCAATGGCGTATGTATCGGCCGTCTGTCCGTGACGGATAAACTGCATGGTGCTCACCATACCTATTCGCTGTTCCCAGACGGTCTTGCCGTTACGGGCCAGGTTATACAGAATGGTACGGTCCTTGTCCAGCAGCCATGTTCCTATGAGCGGATAGCATGACAGGTCCACCAGGTCCCAGTTGTTTATATAAGCGGTATGTAACAGGTAGAAATCCACGCACTGTCTCTGCAGTTGCAGATTCTTTTTGTTATGGCTGAAAATCTCCACCAGAGTAAGCAGCGCAGCCAAACGCACCTCATGATACTTGCAACTGATACACTCCTCAAGGTCATCGAAGGTCACATCTTTCCAGCACTCCTTGACGACGGAACGCGTAACAGGCACCTTGATGCCAAGGAACTCATCGCCCTCACCGTACTGACCGGGGCCGGTCTTGAAAAAACGCATAAGCCCCTCAACCTGGACAGGATCGGCATGTGCGGTTATCTGATCAAGAAGTTTATTCATAGTGTTCTCTTATTATCCGTGCGGCCAGTTCAAGTGTTTCGGGTTTGCCTGCATCGACCCACTGTGAGGGGTCACTCTCAACCATCCTGAGGTTGAGCCGGCCCGCGTTGTTTACATAAAAATCCGTTATTCCGAACTTGTCCTCGGGAACGGCATCCAGCAACGGGAGCAGGGATTTGGAGACCACATGAATACCCTGAAAAGCATATGGAGTATATGCGGTCTTGTCAAAACCGGCCAGCGGCGAACGCACCTGTCCCGTCTTCTCATTGCTCCAGCCGCACAACGCTCCACCCTTGTCAAAATAGAGGTAACGTGACGTGCTGCGGCGGGCAGTCAGGAGGGTGGCGTCGGCACCACTCTCAATATGTTTCCTGTAAAGTCCAGCCAGATCGGCCGATGAGAATATATCCACGTTATGTACCAGTACCGGATCGTCGTTTCCCATCAGACGCATGGCCTTACGCAGTCCGCCGCCCGTATCGAGCAGCAGGTCGGACTCATCGGACAGACGTATGTCCAGCCCGAAGTTAGCGTTTTCCTGCAGGAAGGCTCTCACCTTGGGGGCAAAGTGATGTATGTTGATTACGAACCTGTCGAATCCGGCGGCATGCAGATGGCGCAGCTGATGCTCAAGCATGGTGCGGCCCTCCACCTGGACCAGAGCCTTTGGACGGTCCGATGTAAGGTCACCCAGACGTGTACCCAGTCCTGCAGCAAGAATCAGCGCATTCATAATTCAATCCGTTTTTTCTGCTCCCGATGCTCAAGGACTATATGTATCCTGTCACCGTACTTGGACTTGAGATGTTCCGCCAGATGGTTGGCGCAGTAGAGTGAGCGGTGCTGTCCGCCTGTGCAGCCAAATGACACCATCAGGTTCAGGAATCCGCGCTCAATGTATTTATCTACCGCCGGATCCACCAGCCCGTAGACATTCTCAAGATAACGCTGCACCTCACCCTGACTCTCCAGGAACTCAATCACGGGTGCATCGGCCCCGGTAATCTTCTTGTACTGATCATACTTGCCGGGGTTATGCATGGCGCGGCAGTCAAATACGAATCCGCCTCCGTTACCGCTCTTATCCTCCGGAATACCGCCCTTTCGGTAACTGAAACTCATCACCCGGACGGTAAGTTTGCCGTCAGCAGGCGCTGAAGCCGGTGCAAACTGCGGCAATTCCACAAGCCCACGCAACACCTCAATAAGATAGGGATACTCTTTTGCCCCCACCCCTGCACCAAGCAGTTCCTTAAGGTTGCTGATTGCAGCCGGTATGCTCTCAATGAAATGCTGCTTGCGCTCAAAATAGCCGCGGAATCCATAGGCACCAAGTACCTGCAGGGTACGGAACAGCACCATATTCATAAGTCCCTTACGGAAGGCCGATGCATCAACTTTGCGGTATCGGGCCAGGGAATCAATGTATGTATCTATAAGATGTTCACGCAACTGAGCGGGGTATGCGGCACGTGCCTGCCATAGGAATGATGCCACGTCATATTCTACAGGTCCGCGGCGGCCTCCCTGGAAATCTATGAACCAAGGCTCACCATCCTTGACCATCACGTTACGTGCCTGGAAGTCGCGGTACATGAATGTATCGTACGGGGAATCGGCCAGAAGAACTGTGGCAAACCGCTCAAAGTCATCCTCCAGACGTGCCTCATGAAACTCCAGTCCGGTAGCCTTAAGGAAAGAATACTTAAAGTAATTCAGGTCCCAGAATATGCTGCGGCGGTCAAAAGATTCACACGGAAAGCAGACGCTGTAATCCAGCCCTTTACCGCCCTTGAACTGAAGGTCCGGCAGCAGACGCATGACCTTTTCAAGCAAACCAATCTGCTCAGTACTGTACGAGCCGCTCTCACGGGCACTCTCCATAAGGCCAAAGAGGGAGTCGTCACCCAGATCCTGCAACAGGTAGCACATACCTGAATCCGATACTGAGAGCACCCCAGGTACAGGCAATCCTGCCTCACGCAAATGACGGTCAATCACAAGAAAAGCCTTGTTCTCATCAGGGTTGGTACCCTCTACCCCAACAACGGTTTTACCGTCCGATAGGCTCAGACGGTAATAGATGCGGTTGGAACCGGCAGCCGTCAAACGGGTAACGGACTGTGCATCGGCCCCGCAGTACCGGCGGATCAACTCACTAAGTTCTGCATTCATATCAGAACCCAAAAGTAGTCCATCCGCCTCTTATTTGCAAATGAAAACTAAAGATTCTCCTGAGCGGCAACATCATGATTGACCATGGTGGCCACGCATGAATCAGACCAGACATTCTCAGCCGTCTCAACCATATCAATGATGGTGTAGATGGGCAGAATTATACCCAGAACCGCAATCGGTGCGCCAATGCCTGACATGAGTGAGAGGGTTAGGAAATAGCAGCCCATGGGGACGCCAGCATTACCTATGGCCGATATGACCGATATCAATATCCAGAGAAGAACCGTACCCAAAGTTATCGGAGTGCCACCGTTCTGCATCACGAACAGTGATGTAACCAGAATGAAAGCGGCACATCCGTTCATATTGATTGTGGTACAAATGGGCAGTACAAAACGGGTAACCTTACTTGAGATACCCAGACGATTCTCGGCAGTCTCCATCGTGACCGGAAGTGTAGCGGCACTGCTCTTGGTAAAGAGAGCCATAAGCACGGCCGGAGTCATGCGGCTCAGCACATGAATCGGGTTAAGCCCACGGGCCAGCAGGAACAGAGGCAGAACCACAAAGAACTGAATGACATTACCGCCCAGGACAACCAGCACATATTTACCTATGGAATCTGCGACCACGCCGGCAGACAACTGGGCAGAGAGTTGAGCCGAGAAGGCCACGATACCCAGAGGCAGGGTCCATATAAGGCCACGGATAAGAATGAACAGCAAGTCCTGCAATCCCAGCAATCCTTTGACCACCACACTCTTGTTTTCACTCTCCGGCAGTTTTGAAAGGCCGACACCAATGGCAAAAGCCAGTATCAGGAGTGACAGGACATTACCTTCAAGGACAGGTCTGAGGATATTGTTTGGAATGATACTGATTATATGATCCGAATAAGAGAGTTCAGTATTATCCACAGCCGCTGCTGCACCGTTGCTTATCGCATCCAACGGAAGATTGGCCGGAGCAATCAGCACAAAAAGGATAGCTCCTACGGCTGCTGCGGCAAGAGTAGTAAGCAGCGTGTATGTTATGGTGTGCCCAAATATCTTTCCTGATCCGTTTGAACCGAACGTGGCGAATGTGGTTATCACGGCCAGCACGATTGTGGGGACTGCCAGCAGTTGAAACAGGCGTGTATAGACCAGAGCCACGAACTCCATGGACTTATCCAGCCACTCAATACCAAGCAACCCCAATACTGCACCAATCACAAGTGCTCCTATCCAAATCATTGTTCTTCTCATATCCGTATATTACAGTTCAAAAGACAAATTTACGTAAATATTACGTCCTTTCTGAGGTATGTTGTTCCAATCAGAATATGATGAGTATTTCCTGTCAAACAGATTCTCCACCCCAGCCCTTACTGAGAACTGCGAGAACTGATATGCTGCCGATAGATTGACTATGTCCCAAGCCTGAGTCTTTGTCTCTCCATACTTAGCCGCATAGTCTGTCTGATCCGCATTGCCCTTAACCTCAACTCTGGCCTGAAAACTTCTGTAACCGTACTCCAGTTCCGTACGCCATGCAACAGGCGATATAAGCGGCAGCGGATCACCCACATCATCACGTCCCAGGCTGTAACCCACTTTACCGTTCCATGCAATCCTGTCCGTGATCTGCCAACGGGCGTCAAGTGACAGGTTGGCTATGGTGGCATTATCCAGATTTCGGTAAACCTTCACGCCCTCGGCTCCTACTGTCATGGCCGATAAGCGGTCATCAAGACGGCCGATGATGTAGTCCCTGAACAGAAAGACGTTGGCATCAAATCCCAATTGAAAATTGAAAATTGAGAATTGAGAATTGGCGTTCAATTCAAAGGCGGACTCATTCTTAAGATGAGGGTTGCCCATGTAGTCATACTGGTCAAAGGTATTGTTCAGATAATAGCCGTAAGCCTCGGTTACGGTTGGGGCACGACTGCCCCACCCTCCACCAATTGAGAATTGAGAATCGAGAATTGAGAATTGGTAGGAGGCGGCTACGCGACCGGTGGTCTGGTAGTAGGAGTCTGTCATAAGAGGAAAGAACACTTTCTGACCGTGATATCCCTCCTCATTATTGAGACGCTGCTGCTGCCATGCCAGCTTACCCGACAGACGCAGGGACTGCCTGTCATCAATACTCACGTTATCCGTCACTGCCAAGCCAGTATTGAGTGTACCCACATCGGGCCAGGTAACCATATACATGGGGGCTGCGCCACCGGGATACATGGTCATATCGGCAAACAGACGGTTGTAGTAAAGGTCATAGTTCAAGGCCACATCATGCTGTGCACCGGCTTCACCACCCAAAGATGTTGTTAAAAGGCTGTACAGACCTGTGGTCCAGCTGTCACCCGGCATATCCATATGGATCTCCACATCGGGACGTGTAGTATCATCCATGATATGGATTATATGGTTGTAGTAAGCCTTGGTCTCCCATCCTGCACTGCTGAACAGGTGCTTGTATGAGACCGATGATATGAATCCCTGAGCCTTTGACACATCCATGTTTAGGGCCGGGTAACCCACATCGGTGGCACGGTCAAAAATCAGTGTAGACTCAAGTATGTCAATATCCGACAGACGCAGTCCCGCATTGGCAAATACGTTCACCTTGCTGAACTGTGAGTAATTGAGTATCTCTCCTCCACCCGTACGGTAGTTACCGGCATCACGGTAAAACAGTCCTGTATTCAGGTAAGCGCGGCTGCCGCTGAATGCGGCATCGGCACCATATACCTGCAGATGTCCGTTCCACTCATGTCCGGCCGAGACATTGAAATGACTTGGGTCTGAGTCAAAACCCACCTTACGCAGTTTAAGGTCCAAGCTGCCGCCTATGTTACCCGTAGCCTGAGGATTTCCGTCAAGTCCTGAGTTGAGACTGATACTCTGAAGGTTGCCACTCTCTACATAGGATGTGACAGGATCCATCTTGTCCGTGCAGGCATAGAAGATCTTCATTCCGTCAATGGTAGTGGAGAGCCTCTCAGTCTGCATGTTGTTGACAACGGGTTCCCATGCGTAGGAACCCCGTCGGACGAGGTTTACCCTACGCAGTTCACCCAGATGTTCATCAATGCTGGCTACCTGCCCCTTGACGGAACGTGTCCTCTTTCCTCCCTCATTTGACACGATGAGCACCTCGTCAAGGTTGTTCACCTTGTCGAGGGTCACCGTATCGGTCACCAATACTGTTGTCAATAAAGCAGTTATCAGCATCTAAAAAAACAAAACTAAATACTAAACATCAAATTGTCACATCCCAGTAGAGCGAGCTGTATCCGTCGCTCAGGTCATCGCCGCCGGCAACAATGTTACCCTGGGCATCCTTTACGGTAAGGTGTATACGCCACCTGCCGGTCATGGTAAGGTTTACCGTACCCTCGTAGCTGCCGTCACTCTGGCGTGAAAGTCCTACGTTATCGGGCGATGTATGGTTGCCCATGTCAGGCATACGCGGATCAATTTCTATCACGAACTGCTCCTGTGCAAGACCGTATGGTGTGGTTGCAGGAGTGTTTTTCTTTGATACGTATGCGGTGATGGTATTCTTTCCGGTATTCCAGTCCAACGGATTGACCAGTGAAAGATAATAGGTATCATCACCCACTTTGAATGATTTGAGCCATGCCTGACCGTCGGGGAGTGCATCGACCGTAATTTCAGTCTCCGCTGTAGAACCCTCACTACCCAGAACCGAGTAGTCATAAGCCAGAGTCCACGAGCCTGCATCACTGGTATTCATCACGAATGATATCCAACCGCGTTTTACTGCCAGATAGTTATTGTTAAAGCTCTCCACGCCTGCGCTTACAGGTGTGCTGTGCTTCATCTGCATCTTGACCATCAGCATGATGGGTTTGAGAGCCGGTATTTCAAAGTTCTTGATATAGTTACCGTTTTTCTTCTTGGTAGCCACAAAGTATATGTCATTATAACCGCCATGGAACTTACCAGTCTTGGAATACGCATACACGTTGTACTTATCGTCAATCACTGTCGAGAGTTCAGGTATGATCTTTACTGTCTGAAGGAACTTGTAGACCTGCAGAGCCTCCTCGGCCGAGCAGCAATCTATATCGCCGTCAATCGTAATACCAGGAATCTCAATCTCCTGTATTCCTAAATCATCATTCGAGTTGCATGAGCTCAATACTGCTCCAAACAAGGCAACTGCTCCAAATTTCAAATACTTTCCAATATTCATGATACTCTGTTTTAAATCCACTTAAGCGTGGGGTTATTTTATAGTTCAAATCACTTGCGTACAGGACGGAGATTATATCCCATGTAGCCGTATCCTCCTGTTCCGCCTAATCCTGCGGCATTTGCTATAGCTACAATACCTGCACCCTCATATCCGGGATCCTGCGATGCGGTCCAGATTGTGCCCTGGAATCCTTCCTTGCTCAGAGTGGTACCCGATATCTGACCACCGGCAGGGATGAATATGGAGTTACCGTTGGGGCCTGTAAGTTTCAATCCTTTTACCCCGTTACTGGTTGTCCATTCATAGGTGGTGTTGTTCATCAGTTCCCTGACCTCACCGTAGGTGGGTGTTCTCCATTCACCACCGATATTCTTGGCAACGGGATCAAAATTCACATTTCCTGAGTAGTTTGCGGGTATGTTCTTTACATCCACATCCCTACGATAGTTCTCACTGTCATATGATGACAACGGTTCAAGTGATCCCCAGGCATAATAGCCGCCATATTCCTCAGGGGTGTTGGCTCCAAGGTTCTGGTCCGACCATTTGAGGCCGCTGGGAAGACCCAGATCCACTGCATGTGAATCATACTCCACCTTCTTACCTTCATCCTTTATCTGTTCGCTGTCATCCTTGCTGCATGATGCGAGTGTCAAACCGGCAAGTGCAAGACCTATAAATAAATAATTCCTGTTCATAATCTTTGACATGTTTTTAATTAAGGGACAGTTCCTTCTGTTTGTCCAGTCAGCAGGAACCGTCCCTACTTTCCAATCAATAACCGGGGTTCTGGGCTATGCCAAGGTTCTCACCGCTTAAGCCGGTAGGAATGGGCTGACGGTAGTGCTTGCCGCGAACGTTGTTGTACTTGGCTACAAGGTGGTTGTGAACCTTGGTAAAGTAAGCCTCCTGATCGGGAGTATACTCAGCAAGCTCTTTCCAGTTATCGGCAAAGTGCTTGTAGGTTGAAACCTTCTTGACCGATGAGATCAGATCCTTCCAGCGGTAGCTGTTAAGGACAGAGAACTGCTCATATGTGAACTCATAGTCCCACTCACGCTTGATCTGCTCAAAGGTAGGAGCCTCAACAGTCTCGATGCCTGCACGACGGCGCAGCTGGTTGAAAGGCTCGGCAGCCTCAGTGTTGCGGCCCAGCTGAACCAGAGCCTCGGCCTTGATAAGCAGAACCTCGGCGTAACGGATCTCAATGCGGTCAACAGAGTTCTGTGTGATCTCCAGGTTCTCGGCATCCTCATAGCTCTCGTCAACACCCTTACCGTTGATAGGAGTATATACAGGTGAGTAGTAGGTGTGAACCTTACCTGTCTCAGGATTTCTCAGCTCAATGAAATATGTCTTGGCAAGACGCTTGTCATCGGGGTACTCAGCCTTCCAGTCGTCATATACGTCATCATCGGCTGCCTCAGTATGGTTCTGGCTGTAACCCTCGCCGTTCTCACCGTTCTGGTACGGGAATGTCCATGAGCAGTGTGTCTGGTGGTTACCCTGTGCATCCTTCTTGTCACCGTCATGGGCGATGGTGAACAGGTGCTCGTTCTGACCCAGTTTGTTGCTCTCATAGTCACGGCCGAACAGCTTGCTGAAATCACTTGCAAGAGCCAGCTTGCCGCTGTTGATTACACGGTCGGCATATTCTATTGCTTTCTCCAGACGGCCTGCGTTGAAAGTAAACTCAGGATCGGTCTGGGTATTGGCGATAGCTGCCACCTGTGCGGCTGTAAGAGGATTGTCACCCCATACAAGATAGGTACGTGCCAGAAGAGCCTGGGCTGCCTGCTTTGAAGGTACGCGGGGATCACCGTTGTAGTCATTCAAGAGAGACTCAGCTGCAGTTAAGTCATCAACGATTTGGGCAAATACCACATTCAGATCCTGACGTTCGGTGGTGCTTCCGCCAGCCTCAGTGAATACAGGCACCTCACCCCACAGCTGGGCCAGCTTAAGATAAGCCAAGGCACGCAGGAACTTGGCCTTACCCACAGCTGCGTTGTAACCGGCCTGTGTTACCTTACCCTGCTCAAAAGCGGTGTTTATTGCAGTGATAGCCTCATTAGCTTGGGCTATACCCAGAAAGAGGTGGTTGAATATCTTGATCTGATACCATGTGGTAGGCTCCTGCTCAAAGCGGCTGTTTACAGGACCTGCCTCACTCTCCTCACCCTCAAATGAGATTAGTTTGTTTGAATTAAGCTCGATTATGAATGAGAATGATGATGAGAGCGGCTGCCAGTGGCTGTAAACGCCGTTCACGAGTGAGAGTGCGCTGGCGTCGTCATCTACAACATTCTCGTTTGTTACCTGATTGTTTATACCGTCTTCGTCTTCTGAGCATGATATCAGACCGAATGAAAGTATTGCTGACAAAGCAGCACTAAAGATCAAATTCACTCTTCCATGATTGGAATGATTAGCAATGTTTTTCTTTTCCATAGTTTGATGTTATTTAATGGTTTGACATAATCAGAATGAGATGTTTGTTCCAAACAGAATAGTACGCGCCGATGGGTACGCGCCGGTATCCGTGCCGCTGCTCACCTCAGGATCGTAACCTCTGTACTTGGTGAATGTGAGCAGGTTCTGTCCGGTCACATAGACACGTGCGTTCACAGGAAAATCCCTTGAGAAAGGTATTCTGTAGCCGATGGTCACGTTGCGCAACTTGAGATATGACGCATCCTCAACATAACGGTTGTCAATATATGAGAACGGACGCGGGTTCGATGCCAGAGGCAGCGTATTGCCTCCGCGCTCCGGAGTCCATGAGTCACGTACGGTTGAGAGCACGTTATAGGAATCACCGGTGAGTTCCAGACGGCGACCCAGCGCGTTGTACACACGATTTCCGTAGTTGCCTGAGAATGAAGCCGACAGATCAAACCTGCGCCATGTGTACTGTGTCGAGAATCCGAATATGAACTTGGGCTGAGTGCTACCCAGTATCTGACGGTCATTTCCGTCAATGCGACCGTTGTTATCGGTATCGACATACTTTATGTCACCCGCCTTGGGAGTAAGTCCGTTCACGGTGGGCAGTTTGGTTACATCCTCACCGGCCTGTACTATACCGTCAAACACCAGTCCGTAGAATGAGCCCAGAGCCTCACCGCGACGCAGTATCTGCTGGTTGTCACTACCCTGGATCACGTTATCAGTAGCGCCCATATCGCTTATCACGTTCTTGTTATAGGCTATGTTGGCCGATACGCTCCAAGACTTGCGCTTACGGTTTATCAGGTTGACGTCTACCGAGAACTCAGCACCCTTGTTTATCACGTTGCCTACGTTCTGCAGCTGTGTAGTAACAGCGGCTGAGAAACCCAACGGAACCACAAGCAGCAGATCACTGGTCTTCTTATAGTACACATCGGTCACTATATTGACCTTGTTATGCCACAAACCCAAGTCAACTCCTACATTATAACTTGCCGTGGTCTCCCACTTGAGGTTGTCGTTGGCTGTGTTCTTCTTGGCGTAACTGCTGCTACCGCCGTATGAGCCGGTGGAGTATGAGGTGGTGAATGCGTAGTCGCTGATCTCCTGGTTACCTACCAGACCGGCCGATGCACGCACCTTGAGATAATCTATATCCGATACCTGGATAAGGAAAGGCTCCTTCTCCACATTCCATGAAAGACCCAGTGAGGGGAAATAGCCCCAGCGGTGATGCTTGGCAAATCGACTGCTGTTATCGGCACGGAAGGTGGCGGTGGCATTGTATCGGTCCAGAAAAGAGTAGTTCAGACGTGCCAGCACTGAGTTGAGCGAGGCATCGCTTATACTTGTCTTGGGAGTGTAGACATTTGATCCGTCACCCAGGTTGTACTGTTTGAGAGACTCGTTGGTAAAGTGGTCTGTACGGATTGAAGATGAGACCGATGTCTGGGTCTGGCGTGTGAATCCCACCAGGGCATCCAGGCTGTTCCTGTCATCCAGGTCGACGGCATAGCTGGCGGTATACTCCTGCTGCCATACATCGGTCTGACGGTTACCCACACCACCGATACCCTGGGTTGCCAGACCGAGTGATGTGTACGCACCGGAGAAATACTCCTGAGTGAGTTTCTCACTGTTCAGTCCTACAGAAGCCTTGAGCGTAAGTCCGCCCAGACGATAGCTGGCCCAGATATTACTCAAAAGATAGTTGTTTATGTTGTCGGCCACGCTCTCATTAAGGTCATAGACCGGGTTGGCTGAGTGGTCACCGATAGCAAAGTATGCATACTCGTAGGGGTTCTTGAAGAAGTATGAACCATCCTCGTTATAGACCGGGATCACAGGCGGAAGCAACAGGGCGTATACGAAACTGTTGGTTATGCCAGCCGAGTAAGGTGAAGAGTTGAACACCTGACCCTCGGTGGTGGTAAGGCCACTCTGCTTGGAGCGTCCGTATGTCACGTTAAGACCAAAGTTGAGTCCCTTCTTAAGCTCCCACTCCGTGTTTACATGGAAATTGTAACGCTCAAATCCGGAGTTCAGTATTATACCGTCCTGGTCAGTGTAGTTGGCTGAGAAGGCGTAGCGGTTCTTCTGTGTGCCGCCGTTTATGCTCAGCTCATGGGTCTGCTGGATGGCATCACGCGTCACTGCATCCTGCCAGTCAGTACCCTGTCCCAGAGCTGCTATCTGAGCATCGGTATAACCGCCCTTGTTGCCAAAGTAGTCCTTCTGCAGCTGTGCCCACTCGCCGGCATCGAGCAGATCCAGTTTTCTGGCAATACGGCTCACGCCTAGGCTGTAGCCATAACTGATGTTACTGTTCTCCTGGCCCAGACTGCCCTTCTTGGTGGTGATCAGTATCACACCGTTGGCTCCGCGTGAGCCGTAGATGGCAGTGGCCGATACGTCCTTGAGCACCTCTATGCTCTCAATATCACTGGGGTTGATTGTGGCAAGCGGGTTGAGTGAGCCCTCAATGGCTCCCAGACCCGTGCTGCCCGTTGCCGCATCCTTGTAGTAGATGAATCCGTCAACTACATACAGAGGCTCGTTTGATGCGTTCACCGAGTTGCCTCCACGTATACGCAACTGGCTCTCGGCGCCGGGCTGACCACTGCTTGCGGTAACGTTAAGGCCCGATATAAGGCCGCTCAGGGCTCCGTCAATCGTTGACTGGCGTGTGTTTTCCAGGACTTCGGCCTTGATGGTGGTAACGCTACCTGTGAGCTGTGTGCGTTTCTGTGTGCCGTAACCTATCACCACCACCTCAGAGAGGGTATTCACGTTTTCAGTGAGTTCTATGTCTATGGGCTCGGAGTCATCATAGACATCAATCTCCTGAACCTGGTAACCGATAAAGTCAATCACAAGTGTAAGTGGAAGTTTCTCTTTGGTATTAAGAGTAAAGTTACCATCCAGGTCAGTCACAGCGCCGGAGCCTTTGACAGACTTGAGCACCACCTGTGCTCCTGTCAGAGGCTCGGCTGTGGCGGCATCGGTCACATGACCTGTGAGTACCACCTGAGCCGGGGCTGCAAGGCTGACTGCAAATGTCAGAATGAGTGTCAGAATTACATTTTTCATAAGTACAGTATCCTCCTGAGGGACGGGGTTTTAAGGCCTCGCTCCATTGTTAAGCGTTAATCAAATATGCAAGCTAAAGTATTAGTTCTGTGCGAGTTCCTTGTTCACAATACGCTGCAGTTGCGCAGTCAGTTCATTTTGAGGCAATGTAAGGAGTCCGTAACGGTGGAGCTCACCTGTGGCGTTCGTCAGCACCCAGCTCACAAAGTCATTGACGACGCGGTTGGTGGTATCATATGAGAATCCCACTGTACCTACAGGAATCTCTGCATATTCCTGCTCCTCCAGAAGTGTAATGATGTTGTCCAGGTTTGCGGCATCAAGTACCTGGCGGCCGTGTTTGTCAAGGTCAAGCGGAAGAATTGCGAGCTCTGAGCCAGGCTTACGGCTCTCCAGGTCAAATATATTGGAGAGGTAGTTTACAGTCACGCCCAGCGGGTCACGGCTTATGGCAGCTGTCAGGAACGAATCATCACCTGACACCTTCTTGCCCTTGTAGCCGTTCACATCCTCATTAAGGTATGAGGCATACGCGCGTGAGGCTGACAGCTGGCTGTTACCGGTGTAGATATGCACCTTCTGCTCGGCCTTGGATTGTTCCTCCTCATCTTCATCATCGTTCTTGAAGAAGAGAGAACGGAGTTTCTTTGCATTGAGACGGTGTGAGGCTGTGAGCTTATCGGCCTCGGTGCCCTTTATTGTTATGGGAAGCACTGCATAACGGGCAAAGTTGACTGCCTGCTCATCGGTAGTGAGTACCAGGGCGTTGCTTGCGCCGTCCAGTTCCTTGGCCGATACAAAACGGAACTCAACTCCGCTGTGGCTACGGCTGTACTCACGGGCCAGGTTCTCCACGAAAGCATGTGCAAAGTTAGGCACACGCAATGAGATGGTCTCAACATCCTGTGCACTGGCAGCATTAGTGAACTGCAGTCCAAGAATCAATGCTATGAGATAAACTGTCTTTTTCATATTGTAGTTTTGTTTTTTTGTTCGTTTTCTGATTTCCGATGCAAAGGTCGCCCAAATAGTATCTCATTCCAACAAAACTTGAATCTTTAGAAGAGATTTTAACACTCCGTATGTTTTTGTAGAATAGAAACGAGCAATTTGGTCTATTTTTGACGTTTTTGCAGAATAACATTCTTCCGGAATAAGAAATGCCCCCGGAAGTAGGCTCCCGGGGGCATTAAGCAAGGCTTTATCTTGACTCCAACGCTTGTCGCAGTTGGTCCAACGCCTTCTTCAGTACCGCCCGTGGAGCACCCACGTTGAGTCGCATGTATCCCTCGCCTCCCTTGCCGAACATCTCACCGTCATTAAGGGCCAGACGGGCCTTGTTCACAAAGAGGTCAACCAGACCTTTGTGATCCAGATGCAGTCCGCGACAGTCAAGCCATACCAGGAACGTTGCCTGAGGACGTATTGCCTTTATGCCGGGTATATACTTATTAAGGTAATCCTCAACAAAGCGGATGTTCTCCTCTATGTAACTTATAAGCTCACGACGCCACGGCTCACCGTTTTGGAAAGCGGCAATGATTGCAATGGTCGAGAATATGGGCGGCTCACTGAACTCATTAGCGTCAAGCCACTTGAACAGACGGCGGCGCAGGGTGTCATTGGGAACGATGGCGTATGAGTTCACGATACCGGCAGTGTTGAAGGTCTTGGAGGGAGCACCAAAGGTGATGCTTATCTCTGCAGCCTTGTCGCTTACGGTTGCAAACGGGATATGCTTGTTGCCAAAGAGAGCCAGGTCACAGTGTATCTCATCGCTTATCACAATGATGTTACGCTCATAGCAGAAATCGGCCAGACGTACCAAAGTTTCCCTGCTCCAGCATATTCCGGCAGGATTGTGCGGGTTGCTCAGTATCAGCAGACGGCACTTGTCATCGGCCACACTGGCCAGATTCTCAAAGTCAATCTCATAGCTGCCGCCCTCTACCCTTTTAAGAGGATTGAACACGACCTCACGCTCATTACCCTGCGGCGTAAGGCGGAACGGATAATATACAGGCGGCTGTATAATCACCTTCTCATCGGGCTTGACGAATACGTTCACGACAGAGCCCACACCCTTCATTACGCCGGGAATAAATGTAATCCAATCTTCACGGACTTTCCATCCATGATGATCCTCCACCCACTTTGTTATAGTGCTCCAGAGTTCCTTAGGCGTTACGGTATAGCCAAACAGAGAGTGCTCCAGACGCTTGCGCAGCGCATCAGTGATGAAATCCGGAGTCTCAAAATCCAGGTCGGCCACCCACAGCGGCAGCAGGTCATCACGACCATAGCGCTCCTTAAGCACATCATACTTAAGAGCACCGGTACCCTTGCGGTCTATAATCTTATCAAAATCGTATGCCATGTCTGTAATCTGTTTGTTTCTGTTTTCAGTTTAGTGCCTGACGGATATCGTCAAGTATGTCATCGGGATCCTCCAGGCCTATTGACAGTCGTATCGTGGTCTGGCGCACATCGTTCTCACGCAGCTGCTCCTCCGGGAACAGACCGAATATGGTTGATGCCGGATGAATGGCCAGCGTGCGGTTGTCAAACAGGTTCGTTGCCCTGTGTACCAGTCTAAGATTATTGAGAAACCTGAAACATGCATCCTTGGATGCCAGGTCTATTGCAATCATCGCTCCCGATGTTGGACCGAACTGCTTGCGGGCCAGTTCATAGAAGGGATTATCCTCAAGACCCGTATATGTTACTCGTTCTATACCTTTAATATTACGCAACTCCCGTGCTATATAAAGAGCATTGGCCGCCTGACGTTGGTATCGGACATCGAGAGTCTCCAGTCCCAGGGTCTGCTGGTAGGCCGAATAAGGGTTCATATAGGCGCCGACATTGAACAGCAGGTCACCCTTAATTCGTTCATTAATCTGGGGGAACGTGCCGTAATCCAGCACAAGACCACCCAGTGAGGTACCGCCACCTGACAGATATTTGGTACTTGACAGCACCTCCACATCTACTCCAAGGTCCTTGAGCGATGTCTCGGTAAACGGTATCACGGTTGAGTCTGCAATAAGAGGTATTCCCCTCTTGTGAGCTATCTGTGAGAGAGCTTTCAGGTCTGCCACCTCCAGTTGTGGGTTTGTCATTATCTCCAGGTAGATACAACAGGAGTCATCATCTGCAGCAGCCTCTACCTCATCTATATTGGTCAGGTCACATAATGCTGATTCTACGCCAAAACGCTTAAGCGTAACTGTTATCAGTGAGAGAGTATTGCCAAACAGATGACGTGAAGTTATTATTTTCCTGCCATGGGCAGAAACCGCAAAAAGTATATTGCTAATGGCAGCCATACCTGAATTGAAAGCCGTCACATGAGCGGCTCCCGATAATTTCTGCACCCTATACTCCAGATTGGTTACGGTAGGATTCTCCACACGTGCATAATCAGGAGCCTTTACACGGCCGGTAAAGACATCGGCCATGAGGCTTGCATCATCAAACTCAAATGACACATTGGTATACAACGGTACTGACAGTGATCCGTAAACATCAGGACGGACAGATTTGGTGTCAATGGCAATAGTCTGTTTCTTCATATCGTTTTCTTTGTTTTTCGCCGCAAAGGTCGGCAAAACAGAGTCTCATTCCAACGCAGAACAGAATTAGAGAAAAAACACCAAGGCAATAAGGATTCGCATAGAATGTATTGTTGTTTATGCCCTCATGTATCCGTCAAAAACAGAATCATTTTACTCCTCTGGCAGGCACAAAAAAACAAGGCACCCCAAAAGGATGCCTTGCACAATATCATGTACTCCCCTGTCAGTTCTTGATTACGCCGAACAGGATGCCTGCCACAAGCAGTGTGAACAGGATATTGAATCCCTGAGCGGTGAGGAATGCCTTGAGTGACTGGTTGTTCTCCTTGGCGAAAATCTGCTTGAAATTGGTCTCCAGACCTATGCAGACAAATGCTATTGAGAAGAATATGTTCTGGAAGTTCTTGGCCAGGCTCTTGTACGCAACGCCGTCGGCGCTCTTGCCGGCAAAGAACAGGCTGAATACGATTGATGCCACGACCATACCAACCACGAACTTGGGGAAACGCTCCCAGATAACCTTACCTGATGTCTTCTCAACGCCCTTGGTACCGCGCAGTGACCAGTAGAGTGATATCAGGAATGCGGCAACACCTATCAGCACGTTCTGTGAAGCCTTTACGATAACGGCAGTCTGACCGGCCTCATCGCCCAGGATTCCGCCCGATGCGGCTACGGCAGCGGTGGTATCGATGGTACCGCCTATCCAGGCACCAGCCACCTGAGCCTGAGCCAGCTCATTTGCGGGAAAGAACAGGGGCAGCAGCCAGTTGCAGAGCAGAGGCATGATGTAAAGCATGGGGATTGCAACCACCATTACAAGTGAAATCACATATGAGAGTTTCTTCTGGTCACCCTTGATGGTTCCGCAGGTGGCGATTGCGGCGCTTACACCGCAGATACTTACTGAGCTGGCCAGCATGGTAGCCATCTCATCATCCACCTTGAACACCTTACGTGATACCCAGAATCCAAAGTACCATACGCACAGCACCACGATCAGAGCCTGAGCCAGACCGTAAGCACCGCTCTTGAGCACCTCCTGATAAAGGACTGTGGCACCCAGGCATACGATACCGATCTTTATATAGAACTCACTTTGGATGGCGGGTTTGAGCCAATCGGGAACCTTGAAGCAGTTGCTTATTATCAGGCCCAGGATCACGGCAAACAGCACAGCCTCAAGACCGTATTTCTTGCAGAACGGGATTGTGGCAAGCGCCAGTGAAACCACTGTCAGCAGGCAAATCACCAGGAACGACAGGAATATGCCCTTGAACGGTTTGCCGGTCAATGCCTGCGCCAGATAGAGCAGAGCCAGCACAAATACAAAGATGTATACTGCGCCCAGCCATCCCTGAAGCGATCCTAATGCACTGGCCGACTGCGCAGCCAGGATACCCGGAATCTTGAAACTGTTCATCACATTCGGGAGCAGCACTGACAGAGCCAGCACGATGAAACCCAGAACGACAACGATCCACTCGTCGTTCACCAAAGCTTTTCTAGAATTATCCATATCATGTAGTTGTTAGTATCGGGCTGTAAAAGTACCAAATGAATTTGTAAAATAGCACCATTCTAAAATAATTCTAAAAAGACCATATTACGCCCATCCTGACAGAAATATATTCCATGCATAAGGCTTTCAACAGATAAATTCACCTTAAAAAGATTATGACTTGGAACTGCTCCGTACATTTCTTAACTTAGCGACGGCAAACACCGGACAAGAATGAAACTGGATATAAAAGAGATGTTGCAGAAACGCTCCCGTAGCGGCAAGGTGCCCCGACTGCTGTTGTGGTACTTAAGACGGCTGTTCCATGAGGATTTCCTGAACAACTTCTTTGAGAAGGATTACTCCGGAGTGGAGTTCTGCAGTAAAGGCATTGAGTATCTGGGAGTAACTCTCCAGATTGAGGGTACCATCCCCGACGGCGGCCCTTACACTTTCGTGTCCAACCACCCTCTGGGCGGTGCCGATGGTGCTGCGCTACTGTCAATAATAGGCCAGAAAGGTGATGTAATGCTGCTGGGTAATGATTTCCTGACCAACATAGACGGAATGAAGTCCATGATAGTGCCCATAAATAAACTGGGAATGCAGAGCCGCAAGCTCAAGGAGGGTATTGACAGAGCATACAGCGGCCCCACCCATATACTGGACTTCCCGGCAGGTCAGGTTTCACGCCGCAACCACGGTGTAATTGAGGACCGCAAGTGGAGCAAGACATTCCTTATAAAGAGTATTGAGACGCATCGTGACATCGTTCCCATACACTTTTACGGTACCAACTCCCGCCGTTTTTACCGCATGGGACGCATCCAGCAGATACTTAAGCTCAAGTTCCCGCTGGGTATGATATTCCTGCCCGATGAGCTGTACCGGTCACAGGGCAAGACCTACAGGATAGTTATAGGCAAGCCCATCCCATGGAGTTCATTTGACCGCAGCAATGACATCAACAAACAAGTAGAACAGATAAAGAAAACCACATACGCCTTATGAGAAAGATAATCGATCCCGTTGACAAGGAGATACTCAAGTCACAGTTGACTAAGGAGAACTTCCTGCGTACCACCAACCACGGAGGTAATGAGATCTACGTGGTTGACAACAACAATGCTCCCGATGTGATACGTGAGATTGGACGCCTGCGTGAGGAGGCTTTCCGTGCCGGAGGCGGTGGTACGGGCCGTGAACTGGATATCGACAAGTTTGATACCGATGCTGCATACGGTTACAAGCAGCTTGTGCTGTGGGATCCTGAGGCTGAACGTATAATAGGCGGATACCGTTACGTGCTGTGTGATGACATCGTTTACGACAAGTACGGACAGCCCATCCTGACATCATCGCACATGTTCAGGTTCTCAAAAAGTTTCATCAGAAACTACCTGGAGCACACAATTGAGCTGGGACGTTCATTCGTAACAATTGACTACCAGAGTTCCAAGGGCGGTGCCAAGAGCATCTTTGCACTGGACAACCTTTTTGACGGTCTGGGAGCGCTTATGGTCATGTACCATGACCGTATGAAATATTTCTTTGGCAAGATGACCATCTACCGTCAGTACCCCACCCCTGCGCGTGAGATGATACAGGTGTTCCTGAACAAATGGTTCGGAGCGGCAAGGTTCCGCCGTGTAAAACTGGTAAAGCCCGCCAGAATCAAGTGGCCGTTTAAATATGCACATCTTTTAAAGGGAAAGACATTTAAGGAGGATTACCGCATCCTTAAGTCATATGTATCGGAGTACGGAGTAAGCATACCACCGCTGGTGAACTCATATATGAACCTGTCACCCTACATGCAGTATTTCGGCACCGGAATCAATGACGAGTTCGGCGATATCTATGACTCAGGCATTCTCATCCCGTTCAAGGATATGGCCGAAGACAAGATAAACCGTCACGTCAAGACCGTAAAGCCCATGCTGCTTACACGTATGCGCAACCTCCTGCGCCGCAAGTGATGCAAACCGTTAATTAATCAGAATTATACCGGATATTGGATTTTTAATCAGAACTTTGCATCGTGTTCCGCAAACAGGCATACACCATGCAGCAAAAGCCTCATTGGAAATCCGACATAGACCTGGCCGCCAGCCGATTCTACATCCGTAGAATGGGCCAGACCAGGCATACCGGAGCCGGAGAGGTACCTGTAGCCCGTCTGCCGCTCATTGGTTTCATCTATGTGACACAAGGTGAAGTCCTGGTCCAGATAGAAGGGAATCCGTATCTGTGCCAGACCGGGCATGTACTGATAATCCCCGCAGGCTGTCCATTCTCCATCCGCTACTACCATGACGCCTCCGGTTATACGGGCGCTTTCTCCACATCACTGCTTAATGACACCAGACCGCTCAGGTTCCTGACCCAGCCTGTCCATCAGGCATTCTGGTTTGACGAGGGAGTATTCATGGCTCAGCTTTTCAATATGATTCAGGAGTCATTTGAAAAAGGCGATGATGTTTTCATAGAGAAAGCCATGGACCTTTTCCTGTCACGTATCAAGTCCGGGAAGGCACTGGCTATGCCCGATATCGTAAATCGTTTCATGGAATCAGTGTTCGATCCGGACAAGCCTATAGGCAACATATCCACCTATGCATCAGAATCAGGCATTAGTGACAACTATCTGAGCCGCCTGATCAAACAGCACACCGGACGTAGCGTAGGCCAATGGATAGATGCGGTGCGCATAGTCAGATCCAAGAGACTGCTGGCCTCAACAACCACGCCAATCATAGACGTAGCCTCTGCAGTAGGACTGGACGATCAGTCCTATTTTGCACGTTTCTTTAAGAATGAGACCGGAATGACGCCTACCGAGTTCAGAAAGGCTATGCAAGAAAAATCCTAATTTCCGTATTTGCCGTACTAAAACATCCGGCTGTTTTTGAGGACCTTTGCGGCCTGAAATGACAGCAACAATTCTCATATCATTCCTTTCCGTTCTGGCCGAATGGGCAGTCCTGACCGACAGCATGTTCCAGCTGCCGCAGGTGAGCATAACCTCACTCAAGGAGCAGGTAGGGACAGAGCGTATGGCATCGGCCGTATCGGTAATCAATAATGAATCCCTTAAAAGGGACGCAGTATACAGACCCAACGCCCTGTCTGACAAGATTCCGGGGCTGCACATACCTGATTACGGCGCATCCCTGACATCGACAGTTTACATACGCGGTCTGGGATCCAGAATGGAGAACCCGGTAATGGCTCTCTACATAGACGGCATACCTGTCCTGGACAAGAACATCTATGACTTTGACTGGGAGGGCATAAATAACGCCACCATGCTGCGCGGTCCCCAGGGTACTCTCTATGGCCGAAATGCCATGGGAGGTGTACTATCACTGAGCACCATCTCGCCCCAGGATGAGGCCCAGCCTACGTTGAATATGGAATACGGCACCGCCGGCACCGTCAGGGCAGGTGCATCATTCATAATTGGCAGCCACGCGCTGTCAGCCACATACAGACATACTGACGGTTATTTCATGAATACCTGTAAGAACGCAAAAACCGATCCGTACGACGGCCTTGCCATGCGTTGGAGATGGCAGCGTCAGACCGGAGAGCGCACCGTAATGAGCAATCTCCTTATGGCCAATATCTCCAGTGAGGGAGGCTTTGCGTACGGACAGTTGATAAATGACACCCTGCACCCTGTATCATACAATGATAAGGGCAGTTACCGTCGCTTATCGGTAATAGAGGGATTCCGTATCAACCGTCACGGAGACAAGCTCATAACCCAGGGCACCGCATCCCTGCAGCTTCTGTCTGATGACATGCACATGGACCAGGACTATACCAGCCGCTCCGTCTTTACGCTGCAGCAGAGACAGAACAGCGGAGCCGGAACGCTGGAACTCAACTTGCGCCGCGCCGATACTGAAGCCATGTGGCAGCCCCAGACCGGAGTGTTCGCTTTCTACAAGAGGAACAGGCTTGAGGCGCCGGTCACATTCAAGCGAGACGGCATTGAGGACCTGATACTCAACAACGCCAACAGCCATATCCCTACGGATATCGGTCAGCTGGAAATATCGGACCTGACCATGCCGGTAAACTCCAGTTTCATGATAGACACCTGGAACGCAGCACTCTTTCATGAATCTGTCTTTAATCCGGGCCGATGGACGGTCACAGCCGGAATACGTCTGGATTACGAGGGAGGCAACATGGATTATGATTGTCTGGCGCTCATGCATTACCGCTTTGTACCCGTCATGAACGCAGACAGGGAATTGAAGGTTCCCTACAAGGGCTCAGTCAGTCATTCCCGTCTGGAAGTGATACCCAAGCTGTCCGCTCTGTACAGGGCATCGGACGCAATCTCTTTCTACGCCACCCTCTCCAAGGGTTACCGGGCAGGTGGATTCAACACCCAGATATTCTCGGATATCCTGCAGAACCTGACCATGAACGCCACCATGCGCGACATGGGAGTTTATCTGGACAAACCTTCAGTATCGGTTAACGCCGATAATACCGAATATGATCCGGAGACCGCATGGAACACTGAACTGGGAACTCGCATAGTAAAAGGCTCCATGCATGCATCGGCCGCAGTATATCACATAGATGTGCAGAACCAGCAGCTCACGGTATTTCCCCCGGGCATGTCAACCGGACGCATGATGACCAATGCCGGTCGCAGCCGCAGCATAGGCGTGGAGACTGAACTTGGATGGAATCCGGGAGAGTTCCGCTCACATATCTCATACTCATGGTGTGACGCCCGATTTGTCAAATTCAATGACGGAAACAATGACTACTCCGGCAACCGTATCCCGTACGTTCCGGAGCACACCTTGAGCCTATCAGTCGGATACAGTTTCAACATTGGAGGCAAGACGCTGGATTTGGACGCCACACTGCACGGTGCCGGTCCGTTTAACTGGAACGAATCAGGTACCCGGACCGAACCGTTCCGCCTCAGGGCCGACAGCCGCATTGCTCTTGTATCGGACAAGTGGGAACTCTATGTGCGGGCCCAGAACCTGACCGATGCCGACGGACGCAGTTTCTATTTCAAGTCAGTGGGCAACGAGTTCTTTGCATCGGTCAAGCCCAGGATAATAATGACAGGTATAACTTTAAAATTATAAGACAATGAAAAAATCAATTTTCCTTTTGCTTGCCCTTATGGCAGCCGTAATCAGTTGCGACAAGATTGAAACAGATGATGAGAACAAGAAAGATGCCACTGAAAAGAATGACTCTATCCAAAAGATTGACACTCTCTACTTTAGCGGCGTCCTTACCGCAAACGCATCCAGCGGTGACTGTATTACTCCCGACACAAAGATCAGCGTGAACTATACCGATAAGGCTGACTCCGTATCAATAACCATATTCAAGGCTAAACTGGCTCAGCGCATGCCGGCCATGGATATCATCATTCCCGGAATAAGCATCAGTAACAAGGATGACATCACGGAGATGACAGCAGAAGAGAGCATACCTCTGGCAATGGGCAGTGAATTCCCCTCTTATAAAGTGACCGGTTTTACAGGAACTTATGCAGGTGACTCTATCTCATTCTCACTTAAGTTCGGTCAGACACCGACATCATTCGCAGGCCATATTCAAATGCAATAAGTAGGCGAAAGGAGCCAAAGGGGACTGTTCTGTTTGTCCCCTTTGGCTCCTTTTCAATTTTTTCATATATTCGCACATCAAACAAATCAAAGATAGAATTATGAAAAAAAGCCTTATTCTCTCACTTGCGGTTATGTTCATGACCGTTTGCGCTGCAAAAGATTCTAAAGTCCTGATTACCTATTTCTCACCTACAGGAACCACCAAGGCCCTGGCACAGGATTTAAGCAAGGCTACCGGCGCTGACCTGTTCGAGATAGAGGGTGCACAGCCCTATACTACCGATGACGTAAACCTGGGCAACCGCGAGGCACGCGCCTTCAAGGAGATGGCCGACAAGGCAATGCGTCCTGAGGTCAAGGAGAGTCCCAAAGACCTTAAGAAATACGATGTAGTGTTCATAGGATTCCCCATCTGGGGCGATGCAGCACCCAACATCATCAACACATTCATTGAGAAGAATGACCTGAAGGGCAAGACTGTCATCATATTCTCAACTTCAGGCAGCAGCAATCTGACCAACTCATACAACAAGCTCAAGCAGCAGTATCCTGACCTGAACATGGTTGAGGGCACAACCCTTAAGCGTAACCCCACCCCTGAGGCACGTCAGGCTGTAATAGACCAACTCAAAGAGGCTATCCCCGCTAAGTAAATGGCTTCACCTAGAGCTTCGTGGGCATGGGTGCCCACACTGTATTTTGCCGAAGGACTACCCTACGTGCTGGTCGTTACGGTATCGGCCATTATGTTCAAGCAATTGGGCATAAGCAATGCCGATGTAGCCCTGTATACCAGCTGGCTCTATCTGCCATGGGTCATCAAGCCGTTCTGGAGTCCCTTCGTGGATCTGGTCAAGACCAAACGCTGGTGGCTTCTGCTCACTCAGGTTATACTGGGTGCAGGTCTTGCCGGCGTGGCACTGACTCTGAATACGACAAACTTCTTCCGATGGTCACTTGCCATAATGTGGCTGCTGGCATTCAGCTCGGCCACCCATGACATATCGATTGACGGATTCTACATGCTCGGCCTTGATGAGGGTGAGCAATCACTGTTTGTGGGCATCAGGAACACAGCCTACCGTATTGCAATGATTGCCGGTCAGGGCGGTCTGCTGATTCTGGTAGGACAGTTTGAGAAGGTGTTCGGATCTGCCGCCCGCGCATGGAGTCTGGGATTCCTGGTTGCAGGCGGACTGATGATACTCCTCTGGCTTTACCATTCATATATCCTGCCCCACCCGGTTGCAGACTGTACCACCGGTATTTCCGGAAGCAATATCCTCAAGGAGTTCGGAATGACGTTCGTGAGCTATTTCAAGAAGCCTCATATCCTGACCGCACTCCTTTTCATACTGCTTTTCCGATTCCCGGAAGCTCAGCTGGGCAAGATAGCTCCGCTGTTCCTGGTTGACGATACCGCAGCCGGAGGTCTGGCCCTCACAACCGGACAGATAGGTTTTGCACAGGGTACGCTTGGAGTGATTGGTCTGCTTCTGGGAGGAATTCTGGGAGGAATAACACTCTCCAGGTTCGGACTCAAGAAATGTATCTGGTACATGGTGGCAGCCATCTCAGTCCCGGACCTTGTGTATGTGTATCTGAGCTGGTTCCCCACCGACAATATGGCGTTGGTTAGCACCTGCATATTCATAGAGCAGATGGGATACGGATTCGGATTCACCGCCTACACCCTGTTCCTGATGTATTTTGCACGCGGAGAGCACCAGACATCACATTACGCCATAAGCACCGGAATAATGGCTCTGGGCATGATGCTGCCCGGCATGATTTCAGGCTGGCTGCAGGAGCGCATGGGTTACCAGTGGTTCTTTGTATGGATCATAGCCTGCTGCGCCATAACCTGCCTGGTATCGGCCTTCATCAAGTATGAACCTGATTTTGGAAAGAAACAATGAAACTTGTAGTTGACAGCGGCTCCACCAAGACGGATTGGGGATTCTTCAGCACATTATATGACGTCAAGACAGTAAAGACCCAGGGCATCAACCCATGTCATCAGAGTGAAGATGAGATTAGGACCATCATCAGCAGCGAGTTGTTGCCCAACACGCAGAACATAGACCTTGCTGCCGTCACAGAAGTATACTATTACGGTGCAGGATGCGCCACACAGTCCATCTGCGCCCAGATGGCAGGAATCCTGAGAGAGTTTTTCAAGAGCGCAGCCATCACAGTCGACAGCGACATGCTGGGAGCTGCACGTGCCCTGTGCGGACGGACCGAGGGTGTTGCGTGTGTACTGGGTACCGGCTCCAACTCATGCCTTTACAACGGCAAGGAGATAGTTGACCAGGTACCGTCACTGGGATATATCCTGGGCGATGAAGGCAGCAGCGCAGCACTTGGACGCCGTCTCATCGGCGACTGCCTGAAACGCCAGCTCCCTGAAGCTGTAAGCCGTGAGTTCCTGGAGCGTTACTCGCTCACCAAGGAGAGCATAATAGAGAGCGTTTACCGCAAGCCCCTGCCCAACAGGTTCATTGCCGGTTTTGCGCCTTTCGTATATGACAAACGCGCAGTGCCTGAGGTTCACAAACTGATAATCCAGTGCTTCCAGGAGTTCTTTACACGCAACGTTATCAGCTACCACAAACCGTGGATGCCGGTACACTTTGTAGGCTCACTGGCCGATAATTTCGCCGACGAACTCAGAGAGACCGCCGATTCACTTGGCATGACGATAGGAAAGATTGAGATCAGTCCCATGAGCGGACTGGTGGATTACCACAGTTCTGCCAGCTGAACGCTGCAGTCCTTGCTGTATACAGCGACCGATGCCGCATACCCCTTTTCATGGTAGATTGCGGTATCGGTCGTCTCTTTTTCTGTAAGTATGGAGTGGAGGTCATCGGTAATACCGGTGCCATGAAGTTTAAAGACTGCCTCCTTACGGGTCCAGTATGACGTAAAAGTCTCTATAGGAATGTCCGATGAAAGGATATCCAGACGCTCGGCCTCATTCATAGTCTTATTCATGAGCCCGTCACTGAAACTACGGAACGTCTCGACATCCATACCCACAGGAACATCAGCCACAGCCACCGCAATGGCATTCCTGCAATGACTGATACTGAAATGGATTTCCTGCCGGTCTGTCAGATAGGGTTTTCCATGATCTGATACCGATATACTGAACTCTTTTATACCGAACTCGCTTTCCAGCAGTCCGGCAAGCATCAGATAGGATTTGAGACAGGCAAAACGTCCGAACGTATGTTTAAACTGTAATGCCTGTGAGCGCCGCGGCTCCGGTACTAGCGGAAGCATACGTTCCACCTCCGCATCAGTGCAGAGACTCATGTCATCAAACAGGCGGAGGCGGATCATGCTTACTGACGGCTATTTGCCGTTGGGGAAATATTTCTTCTTTACCGGGTCACAGGTAAGTCCCACACCCAGCTTACGGAATATCTTACGGTCCACCTCACTGAGCAGTACGGTACAGTGTACCTGGCAGCCTTTCAGCTCGGGGAGCATGTCAAGAGCCTTACGGCAGTTCTCATCCTGCTGACTGAGGATAGAGAGAGCAACCAGGACCTCATCAGTATGCAGACGCGGGTTGTTTCCGTGCAGATAGTTAACCTTGGTCTTCTGGATAGGCTCAATCATGTTCTGGGCAATGAGCTTGACATTGTGGTCGATGCCGGCCAGATGCTTGGTGGCATTAAGGATCAAGGCAGCGCTGGGGCCGAGCAGAGCCGTAGTCTTGGAGGTTATGATAGTACCGTCCGACAGCTCAATTGCAGCAGCAGGTACGCCGGTCTCCTCCTGACGCTCCTTGGCGGCAACGGTGGTACGGCGGGTTGCGGTCGTGATGCCGGCCTTGCTCATGAGCAGGGCAATCTTGTTGACCTCATTCTCATTGGTCTTGCCGCTGGCCATATCGCCCAGAGCGGTATAGTAACGACGTATCACCTCATCCTTGGCGGCACGGCAGCAAACCTCATCATCACTGATGCAGAAACCTGCCATGTTCACGCCCATATCGGTGGGTGACTTATAGGGGTTGTGACCATAGATACCCTTGAATATGGCATCCAGTACAGGGAATATCTCTATATCACGGTTATAGTTCACGGTAGTCTTGCCGTAAGCCTCCAGATGGAACGGGTCAATCATGTTCACGTCATCCAGATCGGCAGTGGCAGCCTCATATGCTATGTTTACGGGGTGGTTCAGGGGCAGGTTCCAGATGGGGAATGTCTCAAACTTGGCATATCCGGCCTTGACTCCGTGTTTCTGCTCCTGATAGAGCTGACTCAGGCAGACAGCCATCTTGCCGCTACCGGGACCGGGAGCTGTGACAACGACGAGCGGACGTGACGTAACGACATAATCGTTGCGACCGAATCCCTCATCGGATGCAATCAGGGGTACATTGTTGGGGTAACCTTCAATGATGTAGTGAACGTATGTGACAATTCCCAGGCGTTTAAGACGCTCGCGGAATGCATCGGCACTGGCCTGACCGTTATAATGTGTGATAACCACCGAGCCTACCAGCAGACCACGGCTCTGGAACTCCTCCCTCAGGCGCAGTACATCCATGTCATATGTGATACCCAGATCACTGCGGACCTTGTTTTTCTCAATATCGACAGCACTGATTACAATCACGATCTCAGCGTATTCACTGAGCTGATTGAGCATTCTGAGCTTACTGTCTGGCTGGAAACCGGGGAGCACGCGGCTTGCGTGATGGTCATCGAAGAGCTTGCCTCCGAACTCAAGATAAAGTTTGTCTCCGAACTGAGCGATGCGCTCCTTGATGTGTTCGGACTGTATCCTAAGATACTTGTCGTTGTCAAATCCGTATATCATAACGGACTGCAAATATAATGTTTTTCCAATAATTTACTATTTTTGCCAACGCTAATAAATGTGATTATGAGTAAGAGTTCGTTACTGACCAAAACATCCCAAAGACTTGTCCTTGCCTTTGCCCTGATTGTATCCTTGACTGTTCCGTGCCATGCGGCATCCCCTGTAGACTCCCTGATGAAGTTTGCCGGAAACATCCACCAGTTCAACACCATTTTCCCGCAGGAGAAGGTATATCTGCAGTTTGACAACACATCATACTACACAGAAGAGACCATCTGGTTCAAGGCATTCGTTGTGAATGCATCTACCCTTAAGAGGAGTGACAGCCGCGTACTGTATGTAGACCTGCTTTCTCCCGATGGAGTCCTGCTCAAACAGGAAAAGCTCATGATCGTGGCCGGACAGGCCGACGGTTCTCTCACCCTGTATGACGGAGCCACGGCACAGGCACGTGACCTTAGAGGCGGCATAACCGGATTCCCCAGCGGTTTCTATGAAATAAGAGCATACACCAACTACATGCTCAACTTCAATCAGGAGGCCATTTTCTCAAGGGTATTTGCCGTATACAACAAGCCCAAGCAGGAAGGCAACTACTATGAGGAGAACCCCACCATCAACATAAGGCCTTCCAGCACCAAACCGCTCAGACCCGAGGTTTCCGACCCCCGTAACATAAACGCCTCATTCTATCCGGAAGGCGGACATCTTATCATAGGACAACCCTGCACCGTAGCCTTCAAGGTTACCGGTGACAAAGGTCTTGGAATTGATGCCGACGGTACACTGAACGGTACCGACATCACCTTCACCACCCTGCATGACGGTATGGGCTCATTCACATTCACCCCGCAGTCCAGGCACAACAACGTAAGATTCACCGCCGGCGGCCGCTCACGTTCATTCAGTCTGCCCGAAGCGGAGAAAGAGGGATGCTCAGTCCAGGCCTTATTCATTGAGGGTGACGACATACGATTCAGCATATACTCATCAGAAGAAATCATAGGTCAGGAACTGGGTATGACACTCACCTGCCGTGGCGAGTTGGTTGATTTCTCCACCATCAACGTGAACAGTCCCAAGGAGGAGCATATCTTCCATCTGTCACAGTTACCTGAAGGTGTTATACGTTTCTCGCTGTTCAACCTGGCCGGCGACGTACTGGCTTCACGTTCATTCTATCACCAGAACCCCGAAATCGGCATACCTACCCTTTCAGTGCAGTCCGACAAGGAATCATACGGACCGTTTGAGAAAGTGCAGCTCTCTTTCCGTCTCAGTGACGGCAAGGGTGTCCCCTTCCGTGACAGGTTCTGCCTTGCAGTAAGAGACAGCCGCAGTCAGGCCAACGTTTTCAATGATGACCTAAGGATAAACCTTCTGATGTCATCTGACCTGAAAGGATACATAGAGCGCCCCGCCTACTACTTCAACCCGGAGAACCAGGACCGTCTGCGCGACCTTGACCTGCTATGCATGGTTCAGGGATGGGAGCGTTATGAATGGAAATCCATGGCCGGAATAGATGAATTCAAGGAGCTATACCGCATGGAGAACGGTCTGACACTCAACGGTTGGGCCGTAACCCAATCCGGCAACAAGCCCTTGGCCGATGTCCAGGTCATAGCCGCACTGGCACCCACTGACAAGACCCTTACCGAGACCTACCAGTATACGACCGATGAAACCGGCTACTTTGGATTTGACATAGGTCTTGACTTCTATGACAAGGTCCGTTTCTCAATAAAGGCCGTAACCCAGAACAAAGGTCTGTTCGGTTCACCTGCACGCATTGTCCTGGACAGGTCACAGAAACCGGCCATAAGGCCCTATCTGCCGGGAGAGACCTTCTTTACGGGCAACTCAACCCTTAAATCAGGCGGCAAGAACACCATCTCGGAAATTGATGACAGTCTGGCTACGGTGGTCAATATTGAGACCGGATTCGTACTGCCGGATGTCGAGATAACCGAGCACCGCAAATACGTTGACTACTACAAGTTCCAGGCATATGACGTAGTCAAGGATGTAGAGCTGGAACTGGACAAGGGTAAGTTTACCACCGATGTCTACGGATATCTCTTGGAAAAAGGATATGACCTTGCACTTGACTCCGACACCGGCGACGCTCAGATCCTTTACATAAACGGCCTCAAGGCATATGTTTACGCACATACCCAGAACAAACTGAAAGACCTTGATTTTGAGGCCGAAGAAACCACCATGTCACCGTCTGCCTACGCATCGACCATTGACATGCAGGATATCAAGAGCCTGATCGTATACGAGCGCCCAATGTACCAGCGCGAGGCTTGGGATTTGTCTCCCCTTTATCTGTCATACCTTAACAAGACCATTGACCTGGAAAAGATTGAGCAGATGAATGATATGTCATCACGCACATCACCCGCCAACACACTGGTTTACATGGTTGACATCCTGCTCAAGGAGGATTATGAGATAATTGCCCAGAACAGCAAGATCCGCAAGAACCAGAGATTCACCACCATTGACGGATACTCACGACCCTATAGTTTCTACTCGCCCGAATATCCCAACGGACCCATTCCCGGTGACGTGGACTACCGTCGCACCCTCTATTGGAATCCCAACGTGATTACCAACAATGAAGGCAAGGCCCAGGTGGAATTCTATAACAGTTCCATTACCAGGCACTTCAATGTTGAGGCAGCCGGAATAACCGCATCGGGAGTACCCTATACTCTTGATGCCGGATTCTGAGCCCGCGATTGACTGTCCGGTTCAATTTTTACGTCAAATTTCTCTTTATTTAAATAATAAAGTGCTAACTTTGCGCCCGCCAAGTGCCGCATTGGCCTTGGCGCGTGTTTATAACATATTGTCTAACTTTATCTTAGTTTCAAAATTTAACTAATGGAAGATTTTAAGAATGTAGCTCCCCTTCAGGAATTTGACTGGGATGCTTTTGAAAACGGAAGTGCCGCTTCAGGCATGTCAAAAGAGCAGCTCGAGCAGGCTTACGACACTACCCTTAACAAGGTTGCCAACAACGAGGTAGTTAACGGTACCGTCACAGCCATCAACAAGCGCGAGGTTATCGTGAACATCGGTTACAAGTCCGATGGTATCATCCCCATCAGCGAATTCCGCTACAACCCCGACCTCAAGGTAGGTGACGAGGTAGAAGTTTACATTGAGAACACTGAGGACAAGAAGGGACAGCTTATTCTTTCACATAAGAAGGCTCGTGAGTCACGCTCATGGGATCGCGTGAACGAGGCTCTGGAGTCACAGGAGATTGTAAAGGGTTACATCAAGTGCCGCACAAAGGGTGGTATGATTGTCGATGTATTCGGCATCGAGGCCTTCCTCCCCGGCTCACAGATCGATGTAAAGCCCATCCGCGACTACGATGTATTCGTTGGCAAGACCATGGAGTTCAAGGTTATCAAGATCAACCAGGAATACCGCAACGTAGTTGTTTCACACAAGGCTCTTATCGAAGAGGAGCTTGAGCAGCAGAAGAAAGAGATCATCAGCAAGCTCGAGAAGGGTCAGGTACTCGAGGGTACCGTTAAGAATATCACCTCTTACGGTGTATTCATCGACCTGGGCGGTGTTGACGGTCTTATCCATATCACAGACCTCAGCTGGGGCCGCGTAAGCGATCCTAAGGAGATCGTTGAGCTCGACCAGAAGATCAACGTCGTTATTCTCGACTTCGATGACGAGAAGAAGCGTATCGCTCTTGGTCTCAAGCAGCTCACTCCCCATCCATGGGATTCACTCGATCCCAACCTCAAGGTTGGCGACGTTGTCAAGGGCAAGGTTGTCGTTATGGCCGATTACGGTGCATTCATCGAGATTGCTCCGGGCGTAGAGGGTCTGATCCACGTATCAGAGATGTCATGGAGCCAGCACCTGCGTTCAGCTCAGGACTTCATCAAAGTTGGTGACGAGGTTGAGGCAGTTATCCTGACACTTGACCGTGCAGAGCGCAAGATGTCACTTGGTATCAAGCAGCTCAAGCAGGATCCTTGGGAGAACATCGACGAGAAGTATCCCGTTGGTTCAAAGCACACCGCTACCGTACGCAACTTCACCAACTTCGGTATCTTTGTTGAGATTGAGGAGGGTGTTGACGGTCTGATCCACATCAGCGACCTGAGCTGGACCAAGAAGGTTAAGCATCCTTCAGAGTTCACAACCATCGGTGCTCCTATCGATGTTGTAGTTCTTGAGATAGATAAGGACAACCGTCGTCTCAGCCTTGGCCACAAGCAGCTCGAGGAGAATCCTTGGGACGCTTATGAGTCAATCTACACCGTTGATTCTATCCACGAGGGTAAGATCACCGAGATGATGGACAAGGGTGCAGTCATCTCACTCGCAGAGGGTGTTGAGGGTTTCGCTACTCCCAAGCATCTTGTTAAGGAGGACGGCTCACAGGCTCAGCAGGGTGAGACTCTCCAGTTCAAGGTTATCGAGTTCAACAAGGATTCAAAGAGAATCATCCTTTCACACAGCCGCATATTTGAGGATATCGCCAAGGCCGAGGCTAAGGCTGAGAAGAAGGCTGCACGCAAGTCAAGCGCTAAGAAGGAGAAAGAGGAGCCTATCATACAGAATCAGGCTGCCGCTACCACTCTTGGTGACATCGATGCACTTGCAGCTCTCAAGGAGCAGCTGGAGAACGGTAACAAGTAATACTTGATATCACATTAATAGAAGGACCGCACGCTTGTGCGGTCCTTTTTTTGTACTTTTGCCCCTGCTGATATGGAAAAGTTTGAGATCACCATATTGGGATGCGGCTCAGCCACTCCCAGTCCTAAGCATTACACATCGTCGCAGGTTGTTGAGATCCGCGGCAAACTGTTCATGGTGGACTGCGGAGAGGGAACCCAGATTCAACTGCGCCGTTCGCGTGTGGCGTTTGCCCGGATAAACCATATATTCATATCACACCTTCACGGAGACCACTGTTTCGGACTCCTGGGTATGATATCATCATTCGGTCTGTTGGGGCGCACGGCACCTCTATATATACACGCGCCCGAGGATCTTGGTCCCATTCTCCGCATGGAGATGGACTTTTACTGCCGTGACCTTGAGTTCCAGGTTGAGTTCCAGGGATTTGACCCGGCTGCAACCGCAGTCATATATGATGACCGTTCTCTTTCCGTAACGACATTTCCGCTCAAGCATCGTGTCCCATGCGCCGGATTCCTGTTCCGTGAGAAAGCCACAGCCGACCATCTGGACCGTGCTGCCGCCGATTTCTACGGTGTACCCAGATGGGACTATGCACGCATCAAGGAGGGAGGAGACTTTACCACTTCCGATGGTACAGTCATACCGCATGACCGCCTTACCACACCATCCGAGCCTGCAAGAAGCTACGCCTATTGTTGCGACACGGCGTACAATCCGTCCATGATACCGGTTATTAAAGGTGCCGACATGATCTATCATGACTGCACTTACTCAGGTGAAGATGCAGACAGGGCAAAGAAGCACTTCCACAGCACAGCCTCTGATGCCGCCAGAACAGCCATGGAGGCTCAGGCCGGCAAACTGATGCTAGGTCATTTCTCGGCCCGTTACAACGATGAGAGCATACTGCTCAAGGAGGCACAGCAGATATTCCCCAATACCATACTTGCAAAAGAGAACCTGACTGAATCTATCTGATTATGGCAATGATGGCTTACGATGAACGCAGGATACTGGAGATGCTCCACGAGGATGACATCTCCCGTCGCCGTGCCTTTGAAGCCATAGTAAATAATTTCAGTGAACAGCTATACTGGCAGATACGTCATATGGTACTTTCACATGACGATGCCAATGACATTCTCCAGAACACATTCATCAAAGCCTGGGTAAATCTGGACTCATTCATGGGTTACTCGCGTCTGTCCACCTGGCTCTACCGCATAGCCGTCAACGAGACGCTCACATTCCTCAACAAGCAGAAGACAACCGTTCCTCTGGAAACCGACAATGACGGAGAACTCTGTATTGCCGACCAGTTGGAGAGTGACCCCTATTTTGACGGAGACCTGACAGAACGCCAGCTTCAGGAAGCTATAGCTACTCTGCCCGACAAGCAGCGCATGGTGTTCAACATGAAGTATTTCAATGAGATGAAATATGAGGAGATATCCGAGATTCTGGGTACAAGCGTAGGCGCACTTAAGGCCTCGTTCCACATAGCTGTAAAGAAAATTGAAGAGTATTTCAACAATATAGATTAAACCATTTTATTGCTAACCAGTCATAAGAACGGATGGAAAAGAAAAGAAACATAAAGATTGACGAACTTGAGCCGCGCTGCCCGTTCACTGTTCCGCAGGGTTACTTTGAAAACCTGACGCAGAACATCATGGCCGCACTGCCCGAGCAGGAGTCACTCTATTCCACCACCATTAAGGTGACTCCTTGGATGCGCATCAGGCCCTACCTGTATGCGGCAGCCGCGTTTGTCGGCATATTCTTCTGCATAAAGGCCGCCGTAGGCATCACCTCATCTGATAATGAGGCACAGATGTCACAAGCCTATGAGACCACTATATATTCAGATGAGTATATAGACTCTTTTCTTGAAACAGCCATGATTGATGACTGTACGTTATATTACACACTTGTGGATGCCAATTGACAGTCATGAAAAAGATTATCTTGTTTCTTATCGGCTTAATAGCCTTAGGTCCCTTATCGGCCCAGAACAATCAGGTAAATGACCAGCAGCGTTGGGGAAACCAGCAGCGTTGGGGAAATCAGCAGCGTCCGGCCTGGCAGCAGCGTAACAATAATCAGCAGCAACCTCCTGCCTCCAACCCCAGCGGTCAGTTCTCTCCTGCCGAGTACTGGAAACAGCAGCAAGAGTTCTTCACCCAGAAAGCCTGCCTTACCGAGGAGGAAGCAAAAGCATTCTTCCCCGTATATAATGAGTTACAGCAAAAGAAACGTGACCTGAACCGCGAGATACGCCGTATCATGCGTGAAGGCGGTGAAGGAGAGGCACAGATATCCGAGGAACGCTGCCTCAAGGCCATCGACACTATGGCCGATGTCAACATCAAGATAGCTGAACTTGAGAAAGAGTATCTGCAAAAGTTCAAGGAACTCCTGCCTGCCTCCAAGATCCTTAAGATCCAGGATGCCGAGGAGCAGTTCAACAGTCAGATATTAAAGGATATACAACAATCCCGCGGGCATCAGTTCCAGCAGGGTCAGCCCAGACCCGGACAACAACCTCAACAACAGAGACCACAGTTCAACAGGCCCGGCAATTAAGACATCACGAGTCAATAAAAAAGGAATGAGCATCAGCCCATTCCTTTTTTTCTGAAACTTGCCGTAATGTCAGTCATTCCGCCGTTTTCAATCCTGTACATCCGTTGGTTGGTGTTTGGATTCGGAAGCGGCCCTTTACTTTCGATGTAGGGGCCTATCTTGACATAATCAAGAGCATCGGCCCTGAAACATTCAGGCAGTTCCTGACGGCCCGAATACCAGGCTGTCTTGAGCCCCGCGGCATGTACACGGTCTGCCAGACGCATCACCTCCTGCGGCTCACGGTCACCGCCCATAAAGCATACACAGGTAACATCACGGCCATAGCGATCCAGCAGTCCGTCCAGCATGCTGTCATCAAGAGGATAACCGATATCCTCCTGCAGCTGGGGGCTGTGACAACCCTTGCAGCAATTAGGACACTGGGAGAGGTTAAGCGATAGCGTAACCTCTCCCGGTACATCCTGGAAAACTATGTCGTATGACGCAATTTTCATTTAAAGAGTAGCGTAGTAACGCTTTGAAGCCTCCACCTGACGGGCTGCAGAGAAGTTGCTTACGCGCTTCATGTAACCTATGATACGTGTCAGGTAGTCCACATTGGTTGAGTGGCAGTGGGGGCACTCTTTAAGATAACGCTTGTCAATTGTTCCGCAATCGTTGCAGATGGTGTTGGGGATATTGAACGTGAAGTAGTTGCAACCCTCCTGAGCAGCCACCTTGAGCAACTGGCGGTACTGAGCCTTTGAAAGATGCTCCTCAAGATTGCAGTGCAGTGCAGATCCACCGGTCAGGTGCTCAATGTACTTGACACCGTGCAGACGGAAACGGTCAATTACGTTCAGTGTTGTATCCTCAACCTTATAGAAGTAGCTGTTGTAGCAGTCACGCGGTACAACGTAGCCGTCCTCCTTATCCCACTTGGCATTCTTAACACCAACGTTCTCAGCCGGAATCATCTCACAGTTGAACATTACGCCCTTGGTACGGTACTTCTTGTTCAGTTTCTCAACAATACCCAGAACGGTCTGAACATACTCAGTGTAACGCGGGTTGTCACTGATCTCGATACCCAGGAACTCGGCACTCTCAACCAGACCGTTAACGCCGATAGTCAGATACTGACGGCCGATGTTGATGTAACCGGAATCAAACAGAGGCAGCATGCCCTTCTTCTGGAGTTCCTTAAGGTTCTCGTTATATGCCAACTGAACCTTATGCATAAGGTCAACTACATCCTCAATATAATTCTGATAAGGAATACCCATACGCTGTGCGTACTGTACGCAGCGGTTCAGGTTGATGGTAAGCACGCTCTTGGAACCGGTGCTCACGCCACCTGCACCCAGAGTGTATGAGAATCCGTTATCGGTAATCTCGTTTCTGAGACGGCAGCAGCTTGACAGAGAGTCAGCGTTGTCACTTACATAAGTAAAGAATGAGTGACCCTCGGCATACATCTCGGCGGTAAAGTCACCATACTCCTTATCCTTAACATCTCCGTTCTCGGTAAGCAGAGCCATGGTCTCTACCGGGAATGTGAGCACGCAGCGCAGACGCTCCTGGTTGAACCACTTCATGAAACGCTTCTGCAGCCATGAGAGTGACTCCCAATGGGGCTTCTCGCCGTCGGGGAAACGGAACTCACCGAACAGTGACTCAAAGTAGAAACGGTCATAGTAGCTGATATTCCAGAATACAGACTGGAAGTTACGTGCACCGGTAGGCTGGTTGATGGAGTAAACCACCTGCTGGAAGCAGTCTGTAATGATCTTGTCAATGGTACGTTTCTTAAGGCTCAGGTCAACAACTTCATCGGCACGCTTGTAGTAGTCCTCACCGAACTCCTTCTCAATGAAGTAGTTCATGTACATGAGGAACTCAGGTGTAGCGCATGCGCCTGACAGCATGGATGATACCATGAACACCATGTTGATGAAACCACCGCAGAATGACTTGAGGTTGGTAGGCTGTGTAGCGTTACCGCCAATTGACTTGGTACCGCCCAGCAGCCACGGATACATGGTTATACTTGCGCAGTAGTTAGCCAGGTTTGTCTCATCATTCTTGTAGATGAAATGTTGGTGCAACAGGCTGATGTACTTGTCTGCCACCTCCTTGCCGAACATCTGGCGGATACGGTCGCAAAGCAGACGACGGTTCAGACGGATAAAGCCCTTCTTAGGCAACTCACCTATCAGAGTTGCGATGTTCTTGTTCTCTACATTGGCATTTGCGTCAAACTTACTGCCCTCGGCGGCATTGGCAGCCTGACAATAGCCCATGAGGAATTCCAGTTTGGATTTAGTCTCACGGTCCTCAGCATGACGGTTGCGGTACAGCATGTACGTTTTGGCAACCTGATAATAGCCCTCGGCCATAAGTGCCACCTCGACCTGGTTCTGGATCTCCTCCACGCTGATGCCGCTCTGGATGTTCAGATGGCTCAGGATACCGGTCATAACCTCCTCGGTAGCAAACGCTCCCGATGCAAGGAATGATTTGGCAATAGCAGCCTTAATCTTGTCAATGGCAAACACCTCGTGTTTACCATCACGTTTAACTATATATGTCTCCATAAAAGAATAAATGTTATCCCGTCCTCGTACTCCTGCAAGGTGCAGAAATCTATCGTCATTGGCAGGTCTTCTGACTCATCCCGTCCGGTACGCCTTCCCGGCCTTTGGGGCCAGTGGCAGAGAGTGCATCGGACTTATAATTAGGGATTTACAGCAGCAGGTACTGTCCCGGATTTACACCGGATTCCAAATTATTCCATTCGGGGCGCCACCCCTATGAAAACCAATGACGCGAGCAAAGTTATTATAAAAACAATATGATGATACGGGTTGTTAATAACTTCCGACCCTTTCTGAAAGAGAAGTTTTCAACAGGTGTTTTTGAGAGTACTTATAGCGTATTTTTTGTATGTTTGCAGATGCTATGGCATTGAAGAGATTCGGAGTTTCGCTTGAGGATGTATTTGCGACAACAACTAACCAAACCTATTTATGAAACACATTGCTTTTATTATTGCTGCTGCCGCGGTTACTATGGGCACTGCACACGCAGCCGAACTTTCAGACACCCTGATTCAGGAGGTAGTCATTACAGGCACGCGCAGTGCTACCGATGTACGCCATCTCTCACAGACAGTAAACGTCATTGACCGTGCTGCCATTGAGGAGACCAACCGTTCATCACTCCTGCCCCTGCTTACCGAGCAGGTGCCCGGACTCTTCATAACCCAGCGCGGCTACGCCGGTTACGGTGTATCTGACGGTGCTGCCGGCACGATCTCCATGCGTGGACTGACAGGTTCAGGAACAGCCGTACGCACACTCGTTCTTATAGATGGTCATCCTAACTATGCGGGTATTTTCGGACATCCTATAGCTGATTCATACCAGTCACTCATGACTGAGAGAGTTGAGGTACTTCGCGGACCTGCATCAATGCTGTATGGTTCATATGCCATGTCCGGCGTAATCAATATTGTAACAAAGAAGCCACAGGACGGCACACATGCATATCTGCATGCCGGATATGGCTCTTTCAATACAGCCGAGACCGAATTCTCCGTCAACACTCACAAAGACAAGTTGAGTGCTGTCGCTTCGGCCTCATACAACCGCACGGACGGACACCGAGACAATCTGAACTTTGAGCAGTTTGGCGGATATGCCAAGCTTGCTTATGACATATCAAAGAACTGGAATGCATCCGCCAACGTAGACGTGACACGTTTCAAAGCCTCATATCCCGGCCCTGAGACCGCTCCGCTTACCGATGCAGATCAGGATATAACACGAGGAACCGCATCCTTGTTCATTGAAAACAATTACGACAGGACATCGGGAGGCGCCAGTGTGTTCCACAGTTGGGGAGACCACTGGATCAACGACGGTTATCAGAAAGGAAACGAGGAGCCCAAGGATTTCCGTTTCACATCTTATGATGAGATGACGGGCGTATCGGCATGGCAGAGTGTAAATCTTTTTGAAGGCAACCGTATCACTCTAGGTGTCGATTACTACAGATACGGAGGTAAGGTAGTCTATGACTCTATCGGAAATAGGACTGACAGTTTACTGATAGACAAAAGGGAGCATGAACTGGCCGGATATATTGAAGTCCGCCAGGATATCGGATCATGGATGACCCTCAATGCCGGACTGCGCGCAGATCATCACTTCTCAATCGGAACGGAACTGGTTCCACAGTTTGGAGCAGCATTCCATCTGCCCGCCAATGCTGAGATAAAACTGTCTGCTGCTAAAGGATTCCGCTATCCCACATTCAAGGACAACTATCTGTTCCTGCCCAAGAACCCGGACCTGGAGCCCGAATCTCTCTGGAACTACGAGCTCTCTTTCTCGCAGACACTCCTGTCGGGTAGACTCTATTACGGAATCAACCTGTTCCATATGGATGTCAAGAACACGATTCAGGCTCTACCCAAGAATGGTGCACCACTCAACCAGAATACCGGAGAACTCAAGAACTCAGGTGTTGAGGTTGAGGCCTCATACCTTATATCAAAGTCATTTACTTTAAACGGTAATTACAGCTATCTTAAGATGGAGACTCCGGTTGTAGGAGCACCTGAGCATAAGGTATATATGGGAGGTTCTTACAATAAGGACAGATGGCACGCCAGCACCGGATTGCAGTACATCAACTCCCTTTACACAACCCCGAGCAAGCCCAAACCGGCTACTGTCCTGGCGGCTTTAGACAAGAAGGAGGATTTCCTGCTCTGGAATGCACGCGTTTCATACCAACTGAACGATATGGTTCAGCTTTGGGTGAACGGAGACAATCTGCTCAACACCAAATATCAGATAATAGCCGGATACCCCATGCCCGGTATTGCCTTTATGGCCGGATTCAACGTAACCCTTTGAAATAAGAAGGACCAGTGTCAAATTATTAGACACTTTTAGGGCAAAATCGCGGATTTTGCCCTTTTTTTTTGAGCAGTCGCTGCAGGGGAGATACTTTTGAACTGTCAATTCAAACAAAGCATATGAGACAGCTAATCAAAATATCACTCTTCCTTGTTCTGCTGAACGTATCAGCCGCCGGCAATGCCGGTGGCGATACCGTTCGACTTTCCATGAGTCAGGTTATAAACATGGCTCAGGAATCTTCACCCCAGGCTGTTCAGGCGCGCAACGCATTTGAATACGCTTGGCTCAGCTACCGCAGCTACAAAGCTGAGATGCTCCCCACACTATCTCTCTCATCATCACCGTCACTTAACCGTAGTACCAACTACGTAACCCTGCCCGACGGTTCTGAGCATTACGCTCGCAGTAACAGTCTAAGGAATAACCTGTCACTGGATCTGTCACAGAACATCTGGTTTACAGGAGGACAGATATCACTGTCAGGTAATCTGAGCCGCCTTGACCTGCTGGGTGACAACCCTTCACACAGTTACTACTCCCAGCCTCTGCAGCTCAGTATCTCGCAGCAGCTGAACGGGTATAACCAGTTCAAATGGAACCGCAAGACTGAACCACTCCAATACCGCATGGCCCGCAAGCAATATGCTGAGACCATGGAGCTGGTGGCATCACAGGCGACATCGGTTTTCTTCAACCTGGTATCGGCACAGACGGACCTTGAGATTGCACAACTTAACTTTGCCGCTGCCGATACCCTCTACACCTACGGACTGGGCCGATATAACATAGGTACCATTACTGAGAATGACCTGCTCCAGCTGGAGTTGAACCGTCTTACCAGCGAGACCAGCATAGTGTCAGCGCAGATGTCATTTGACGAGGCCATGGATCAGTTGCGGAATTTCCTGAACCTTACATCGGACACAAAAATAGAGGTCATACCTTCTGACAGCATACCCCACTTCTCGGTTCCCATGGACCAGGCCATGAAACTGGCTTGGCAGAACAGTCCCGATGTAGACGGAATGGAGCTGAACAGGCTGAACAGTGAAAGCAACCTGGCGTACACCAAATCACAAGCCGGATTCAAGGCATCCATATACCTGCGTCTGGGATTGGCACAGACAGCCGATGAACTGCCGGAGAGTTTCCGCAACCTGAATGACGAGCAGTCCGTAAGCGTATCCATAAGCATACCCATACTGGATTGGGGTCGCGCCAAAGGACGTGTCAGGATTGCACAGAACAATCTGGATCTGACAAACATGCATATTGAACAGAATCAGGTGGCGTTCGAGAAGACTGTGACCCGTGCAGTGAACCAGTTCAACATGCAGGAACGTCAGGTGGATATAGCCCACCGCACAATGCAGACGGCCATGCACCGTTATGATGTTGCACGCCACCTCTACGTAAACGGCAGCTCCTCCATACTGGACCTGAACTCGGCCATCACGGCCAAGGATGCCGCATACAGAGGTTATGTATCGGCCCTGAGCCGTTACTGGCAGCTCTACTACACAATCCGCAGCCTGACCGGATATGACTTTTTGAATAATGAAACTATTGAACAGCAGATAGAATATGGATATTAAGCTTCCTCCCAAGAAATGGTATGTAAAATACCGCATACATATAGTAGCCGGTCTATTAGGTATCGGTCTGATAATAATGCTCATCAAAGTATCCACCGGTCCCAAAACCATAAGGATAAACTCTGACAGTGTGCAGACGGCAACCGTAACGACAGGCGAATTCTCAGAATACGTGAATGCCGAAGGCGTACTTCAACCCATACAGACCGTCAAGGTATATACCCGTGAAGGTGGATTCGTAGACAGGCTCTTGGTACAGGACGGTGCACTGGTACACAAAGGTGATACTCTCATGATCCTGAGCGATCCGGACCTTATGCGCACCATTGAGAGCGAGCGCGACAAGTGGCGCAAGCAGAACCGCTCCTACCGTACCAGCATGATTGAGATGGATCAGCGCCGCCTTTCGCTGGCACAGAATATACTCCAGACCAAGTATGAGCTGAAACGTCTTGAAAAAGAGCACAACCTGGCGCTTGAGGAGTATCGCTTAGGCATACGCAGCAAAGCACAGCTTGAAGTGGCCGATGAGGAGTACAACTACAAGATGGAGACGGTCCGCCTGCAGTTGGAGAGCCGCCGTCAGGACTCAGTGCTGAACGCCATTCGTCAGGAGGCACTTCAGGATGAACTGGCCGAAGCCCACCGTCAGCTTCTTAAGACAGAGGAACGTCTGAATGACCTTGTAGTCACCGCACCTGCCGACGGTCAACTGAGCGGACTTGCCCTGGAGCCTAGCCAGCGTATTACCTCCGGTACAGCCATAGCCGATATCAAACGAATGGACCAGTTCCGTATGCGCCTGAGCATAAACGAGTTCTACATAGACAAGATTACAGTAGGCCAACCCGCCACCATCACATATGAGAAAAAAAGCTACCCCATGACCATCAGCAGCACTGTTCCCGAAATCAAAAGCGGATCATTTGATGTGTTCCTAGTATTTACTGACTCCATGCCCGATAACGCCCGCATCGGCAAGACCTACCAGGCCCGTATAGAGATGGGCGGTCAGGCACAGTCAGTCATAGTACCTAAGGGAAACTTCTACAACTACACACACGGCAGCTGGGTATTCAAGGTTGACAAGTCACATACCCACGCAGTCCGCGTGCCGGTAAGCATCGGTCGTCAGAACCCGCGCCACTTTGAGATCCTGGACGGACTCAAGCCCGGCGATGAGATAATAATAACCGGTTATGACCGCATAGCCGATGCCGATGAGGTGGTCCTCAACTGAACTAATGATGTTCCTACATTATCTCATTATCGCACTGCGCAACATACGCAAGTATGCGCTGCAGAATACGGTCAGCATCTTGGGGCTGGCGGCAGGATTTATCTGCCTCAGCCTCTCTGCACTTTGGATTCACTTTGAGGAGTCTTTTGACACTTTTCATAAGGATGCCGACAGGATATTCACATTCTCCAACTATGAGCACGAGGATGGTACTGAAAGACATGACGGTTATGTCAATTATACCGAGCATGAACAGCTGTACAGTTTCCCTGAGATAGAGAAGATATCCAAATATGTTTGTAGAGAGCATAAAGAAGAGAATCTAAAGGAACTAAGGATTGATACGGCATTCCTGAAGATTTTTGATTTGCCCATAGTGTCCGGGAACGACGGTTTCATGAGAGACACCGGTTTCATTGCCATATCTTCAACATATGCAAGGAAAACATTCCGTTATGTGGATCCCATTGGAATGGAGATACTTGGTAAAACCATATCGGCAGTAGTAAAGGACTTCGGGCGGATGTCGGCCATTCAGTTCGACTTACTCTCCTGTTATAATTTCAAGATGCCGCTCAAGAATACCAGAGGTAATTATATTCATGAAGGTATGTCCGATGACGACCTGTTTCCCAGTGTTTTCATTAAGATTCATAAGGGTATTGACACCAAAGCATTTGCCGATAAGATACATGACAGCCTGAATGATGACGACTCATATCATTATGAACTGTTGCCGATAGGTGCGATACACCGTCAGACAGCCAAAACAGATATGTATGTGAACTATGCTCACGCCAAGGTATTCTGTCTGTTAAGCCTTATGCTGATGCTGTGCGCCATAATCAACTTCCTTCTGTTCTCCCTTAACGGTATAAGGACCAGGAGCAGGGAGATGGCCTTGAGGACTGTCAGCGGGGCAACCGGGCATTCCCTTGTATGTATGCTGGTCACTGAGCTGGGGGTCATTCTTGCAATTGCAATGATTGCAGGACTCATAATTGTGCAGTTCATTAAGAGTCGGTTCATCAGTCTGGCCGACATCCAGATGACAGGAGAATATGTGACCATGGGCAGTATAGTCATCATGATTCTGGTTCTGATTGTTTCATTACTGATAAGCATAGCTGCGGTAAGGATTCTACGCAGAAGGACTATGCACAGTTCCATAACTTCGGCACTAAACATCAGGTCCAAGAAAGCCAGTATCGGAATACAGGTATTCACAAGCATATTGTTCCTGTACATCGTCGTAGTGATGGCACGCCAGTTCAGTTTCATCCGACATAATGACTGGGGATCAAGGATCAATGACATTGCAGTTCTTTCAATCTCCAATCCTGTAAACAGATGGGATGGCTATATGATGGGGAGACCCGTTTATTATCCCCCAAAAGATGATGATGAGATAGATGTGCCCACTAGGGATGAACACCTTAAAGAGTTCGGTTATGAATATTTGGAACGTCTGGACGGACAGTTCGGTCTTACTGACAAGTTAAAGAGTCTGCCCAGTGTCAAGTCATTATACAGGAACTTTGGAGATATTGAGAAGATTCAGTACGACAGCGAATTGTTGCGATGGGACAGAGCTACGGTCAATGGCAGGGACAGCCTGGATATCCGGATTCTGGATATACTGGAACCTGATAAACTGGAGCTGCTCAACTTCAATATAATAGACGGTACACTCCCCGACAGACCTTTGCAGAAGGACGAGATTATCATTACCCAGAACATAAAGAAGGAGTTGGGACTGGCCGATGTCTGTGATGAGCCCACAATTACGATAGGACGTCATTACATCATGCCCATAACGGACTATTATATTGATGAAAACGGAGAACTCCATATAAACAATGCAGATGAAGGTACCATGTACTATACTTTCCGCGTCATAGCCGTAGTAAGTGACATCTATCCAAATAAATTTGATACCAAGCCCATAATGTTCATCATGTGCACACCCGCCAACCGCAGGCTTATGCCTCCTGCCAGTTCCTCAGGTTGGACTGTGGCTCATGTTACTCTTACATATGAGCATGGAATGAAATCGGCACTAAGGAATGACGTGACTCGAATCATGGATGAGACCGGTCTCAAATATGAACTGACATTCCCCGAGGACCGTTTCTTTGAAAGCCTTGCCAGCCAGGAGCACCTTAAGAATCTGGTGATGGGACTTGGCATCATCTGCATACTGATTGCCATATTCGGCACATATTCAATGATTGTCCTGGCCTGCCGCGAGCGCAAACGTGAGATTGCCGTACGCAAGGTTCACGGAGCTAAAGTTATTGATATTATCCGGATATTCGGCCGTGAATATGGCGGAACGCTCCTGGCGTCAACCATTCTGGCTTTTGGTATAGGCTACATCATGATGCACCGCTGGATACAGCAGTATGAACGTCAGGTTGCCATAAGCTGGTGGATCTATGCCGCGATACTTGCAGCGATTGTGATTGTCATCAGCCTTACAGTAGGTCATCAGGTGCTCAAGACCGCCCGTGAGAACCCGGCCGATGTAATCAAAAGTGAATAACGCAAAAAACACACAAAGGGGACTGTCCCCTTTGTGTGCTTTTTGCTCAACTGAACTGGAGGGTGAAGATAGTATAGGGATAATGTGAGGAGCAGGTGAGCGTACCGTCATGAAGCTGCATGATCTGACGTGAAAGGGCAAGACCGATACCACTGCCGCTACCCCTCTTCTTGGTCGAATAGAAAGGCATGAATATCTGTTCTATCTGACTCTCCGGAATCTCTGGACCGTTATTGGTTACGGATATACAGGGCTTGCCTCCGGGGGCCGATGCCATAACGGTTATCCTTCCGTCCTCAACTTCATCGGTAGCATGAATGGCATTTCGGATAATGTTTATCAGTGCCAGAGGGATAAGGCTGGAGTCTGCATGGATAATGACATCACCGGCAGTCTCAAAACGCACGCGGTCAGCACCCGGCTCGGCCTTGAGCAGTGTCTGCAGGTTACTGAAAATGCGGGACACCGGAATATCGGTCATTGACGGCTGTGCCAGCACGGTAAGCTGTCGGTAAGACTCCAGGAAACTGCACACGTTATGTGCCTGGCTGTTTATGATGTTTATGGCCTCACGGCGGTCCTCCTCAGTCTGTGCATCGGGATTCTCAATCATGAAATCTGTCAGAGAGACTATGGGAGTGACCGTATTGCGGAGTTCATGCGTCATCACGCGCAGAATGCGGTCATAGTAGTTCTTACGGGTCTCCAGTTCATTCTGATCCTTGCGGTACGAGAGCAGGATGCGGTTCATATCGGCCGATGCCTGACTCAGCAGCAGGTCATCGGTCTCAGGGATATGCATCATCAGGTCATTGTTCTTGATGGCACGCGCCATCATCTCAGTCTGGGAGATGGGATAACGCAGCAGTTTGATGAGCCTGAATACAGACGCCAGAGCCAGTATGACAGACAGCACGGCAAACGGAGCATAACCCGACCCGAAAAGCCAAACGGCAGCAGCCGGAAAGACCATAGTCATCACGACCGATGCCGTCACATGCAGTGTGTAATGCCGGCTATATGATGCCATGATGTTTCATCTTGTTATATAGAGTCTGACGGCTTATGCCCAATTTCTCAGCAGTAGTTGTAAGATTACGTCCGCTTGATTCAAGCACCCTCTGTATAGTCAGTTTCTCCATCTCATCCAGTGAACTTGGAGCCTCCTCCTTAACGGATTCCTCCTCTGCAACCGGATTACGCTGTTTCTCTGCATACAGGGCATCGCGCTTGGCTATGGCCTCATGCAGTTTCTTGACCAGGTCATTGTTATCCCAGGGTTTCTGAATAAAGTCCAGAGCTCCTTTCTTTAGCGAACTGACTGCCAGGCCCACATCACCGAACGCAGTGATCATTACAACAGCAGGCGGATTATCCAGCCCGCTGCGGTTCATGATACGGTCCAGCCAGAACAGACCGTCCTGTCCGTCCAGTTTATCGGACCCGAAATTCATATCCAGCAGCACGGCATCCACATCGCCGGCACTGATCAGAGCCGGGATAAGCTGAGGGTCAGCAACAGCCACAACCGTCTTGAATACGCTCTTAAGAACTATCTTAAGCGTACTCAACACCGCTGTGTTATCATCAATCACAAGAATCTTAGCTTCAGTCATAACACTGCGAAGATAGTAAAATTATTCGCTCTTGATTACATCGGCCGGGTTCTCGCGGGCAGTTGTGAGCACACGGTTCAATACCGTAACCACTATCACCAGTGCCGTAAAAGCAAAAACAGAAAGGTAAATCCACCAGTTTATGGCAGCCTGATAATAGAACTGTTCTATCCAGTGGTGCATCACGATATAACCTAATGCCATAGCTACAACTGATGAAACCAGGAAGATCATACCGTATTCACGGGCGAATATGGCCAATATTTCCTTCACTTTAGCCCCGTGAGTCTTGCGTATGGCAATCTCGCGCCTACGCTCCAGACAGGAGAGAGATATCTGTGAGAATACTCCGAACAAGGCTATGAAAATGCTTATTACACACAGTATGGAGAGCATTTTTGACAGATTCCTGTCTTTTGTCAGATGTTTGAAGAAACTGTCCTCGGGATACTTCACCTCATACTCCAGACCCAATCCGCCAAGCAATTCCCCTAGCGCCTCTTCCAACTCAGCCTTACAGTTATGCAGATATTTTACCGATACCTCACCATTGATGGTTCCGCTGCCACGGTCATGGCCATAAGAGTCCTCTTCTATCAGATACTTGTTGTGGAATCCGCACAACAATACATAAGGTGGAATATCATCATAATTGTAAAGATGGATGTTCTTTACTACGGCAGCAATGGTAAAAGGAGCCGTCTCCAAACCGGACCTGCCTAGCCTTATATAAATGACCGGCATCTTATCCAGAGTGGTTCCGCCCAACTCTTTGAACAGGTTCTCTGTGATGACCACCTCTTCATCCTTGATGCCATCAGAGGGTATGGCACCCTCAAGTACCGTGAGCCCCAATCTGTCAATCAATCCGGGATAGATGTAGTCAAACACATCCGGGAACAGACTTTCTTGGGGAGTCTCGGTTGCTGATACCAATGCAGCATGCCCATAATGATGTATGGACATATCGGCAAAATTCATATAGACTCCCGTAACACAGGGAATGGATGCTATCTTTGCTTCAAGTCCATGCTCTTTCTCCAGTTCGTCCATATACTCGTCACCCCATAGCGGATGTTCATTCACATATCTGAACAAACCTCCGGGAAAGAACTCTCTCTCCGGCTCTTTCTGTTTGATATTCACCACAGCCACATCCTTTCGCTGAGTTCCCCAGTTTATGTTATGCATAAAGTTGAACTGATGCAGCATCACCGTCAGCGCAAACATAAGCGTCATGCCCGATGCAATCTGTATACCTGTACTGATTCTGCGGAATGCCTTGTCATTACTCTGTCTAATGCCGGACTGTAACGTTTTCCTGTTCATCACCATCACCTCTACCAGACTCAGCATTACGGATACGGCCAATACCACAGCCATGATGGTGAGACTACCTTTCAGATAATAGGAATCAGGCATACCTATGTCGGCAAGTCGCATGAATGGTTCTTTCAGCATAATCACGGCAAACATACCTATGAGCAATGCTCCCAGTACAGGAATGCTGCTCTCAGACACCATCTGTACAGCTATGTCTGATGTAGAAGCTCCGTTAACCTTACGCAATGTCATTTCACGTCTCCTTCCTCTCAGATAATTCAGGAAGAAGGTAAAATGGTTTACTATGGCGCACAGCAGTATCAGCAGACTTGCCTTTGATATAAGGTCAAGTCCGTCATATTTGACAAAGGTGTCATCCCGCGCTTCATCAATAGCCCTATAGACCTCTTTGAGCGGAACGATCCTCTTGCCACGGAACGCATCCTTAGGTTTGGAGAATCTGCCTTCCATATGAGCGTAGCACATATCAAGCATTTCCTGAACGGACACACCCTCCTTAAGTTTGAAGAGAAGCCAGTTATAGTAGAACATTGAGAAACCGTTCCATTTCTTCATCATGTCAAACTTGATGTAGGAATGGTCAAAATCATCAATGACGGCACAGACAGTGTACGTTGAACGTCTTTGTGTAATCTCCTTACCAATGGGGTATTCATCGCCGAACTCCTTCAATGCGTATGACTTGGAAACGGCAATCTTTCCCAGGTCATCCAGAAAAGACCAGTCACCGGCCAGCAAAACAGGATTAAAGAAATCCAGGAATGCCGAATCAATGCAAAGGCATAAGGGCTCGGATTCCGTATAATCTGATCCCGGTCCGCCCTGCTTATCATAGAACAAGAAGGATTCCACACCCAGAGAGTCAAGACTATTCCTCTCTTTGAACTCCCTGAACAACAGATAATAGATATCGCCATTGGTTCTGGTCCTCTCATTGCCTACGGTTGTACGGCCATCCTCATTGAAAGCAAACGTATAGATCCTGTCCGCATCCTTATGGAATGAGTCATACGAGTTGACATAACCTGTCCACAACTGAGAGAATGAGAACGCAACAAAGCCGGCGGCAAGTCCCGCCATGCTGATGATATTCTGCATAGCGAACCTACGCATATATCGGAAAGAGGATTTGAGATACTGCAACAACATAATTCTTTACTCTTTTTCCATGTACTCAACCGGGTTGAGTCTCATAATACCCTTTATGTTTCCCCAAACGGTTACCAGAATCACTGTCAGCATGAAGATGACTCCCCCTGCCACTGACAGCCAGGGAGATATATCCTGAGCTGTCAGGTCACCATCGGACATATTTATGACAGCATTGTTGAAAAGGATGGCCACAGGTAAAGATATGACAATACTTATGAGCGCAATCAAGATGTAAAGCCGCCCGAACATCATTGCGACATCAGCTCTGCGGGCACCGTTTACCTTCCTGATAGCCACCTCCTTGCGGCGGGCACGGACACTCAGCAGAAGAGTGCTGTAAAGACTCATGGCGCAAATGACCAGACAGATGCCCGACAGTATCAGTGAACCACCCCTCATGGCATCAAGTATGGTCACCTCGGCTCCCACCTTGTCACGCAGGTTGAATACATTGCTGTCAACAACCTCCGGGCTCAAACGGTTCACCACCTCCTGGGCATCGGCCATAAGTGCATTATACTTACCCTTCCTGGGTTCCATTATGTAATAATCATATGTCCTGTCCGCTCCGGTAGTTATAACCGCAATGCTTATCCTCTCCGATCTCAATCTGGAATAGGGTTTTGTGGTGTAGGTTCCAAGAACCGGCAGCAAACGGTCGTCAGAAGTGGTTGACATATCGGGTACGGATACTCCGGCCTGCTCATAAAGGGCACTGTAGCTTTCACTCATCAGGATATAACTCTCTCCCGGCTCCGGCATCCTGGTCCAATGGATCTTCATGCGATAGAAATCAAGCAATGAAGTATCGGACATATGATAATTCCTGAGCGACTGCATACGCATGTCGTTGAACAGTCTGCCCATCGGATCATTAAGGTCATTGTGCAGATTCTCAAAGCTTTCGCTGTAAGGTATGACCCTCTGCGCATATCGGGAGTTCTGCAAATCCCGCTGTAAGGCGGCCTTGTCACTTATCATATAAGACTGGACCAATACGCATTGCCTGTAATGCCTGTCATTATCCGGGATATGATTCAGTTTGGCCTCGCCCGCAACGAACTGCAGCAGGGAGAGCGTTCCGCTTATGAATACCGTACATATCACCGTCTGCAGGGCAAGCATGCTCTTGCGCATCACACCACCTGTGCCACGGATATTATCCATCAGAGTATAGCAGTTTCTTTCCATCGCTTTCACCCCTATGATAATGACAACCGTACAGATGACAAGCATAGCTGCGCCTATAGCCAGTATTGTACTGTAAATACCTTGCCAGCTCCAGTTCCAGTCACTCATCAATCCGGCCAGACGGCTGTCGGCAAAACCTATCAGCAGTTTTGTGAATACCAATGAGAGCAAAGTACTCAGTAGAACCGTAACGCCATACTCCACAAGGAGCATCATGAACAGTTTTGAGGCCGATGCCCCGTTGACCCTGCGCAATGCGAACTCGCGGCCACGCATCCTGAGCATCTGGACCTGCATTCTCAAGAAACTGATAAGTGCCGATAGCAGGATCAGCGAACCGGCAATCCATATGACGCTTCGGGTAACATCCGATATTGAATTGCCATCGTCCTCTTTCATTGATTTGACATCAACCGTCAGGCCGCAAGGTTCAAGTCTTGCATCGGCCTCAGCCTTGAGTTGCTCCGGGGTACACCCCTCCTTGAGAATGACCTCCAGGTAAGGTATCCATGCAGCATTCCAGTCATATTCGTCATCATCAAAGAAACTGAGCAGCAGGTGATGGTTCTCCGACTCTGTGAGCGGGACATCTTCAAACACATCGACCAAGGTAAAGTCACGGGCCTCATAGAGAAACCAGAATGAGAGTGTGGCACCTATCGGATTACTGTCGCCAAACACCTTACGAGCCATTGACCGGCTTAGCAGCACCTCATTCTTATGCAGTACCGGAACCTTCCGGCCGGTAATGGCTGAACGCAATCCGCGGTAGTTGGGATAATCATTCTTTACCAGTACAAGGTCAAGCGGTTTGCGGCGGTAAGAGCCGTCATCAAGAAGGAAATTCACGTAACCGCTCTCATATGATCCGTTTGCGGGAAATATCCTCTCCACACATTCCATACCTCCGTTTCCCTGCAGGAGATCCGCTTGGGTGGCAGTAAAATGATATGCGGTTGATTTCTGTTCATCCTTATCATTCTTAAGACGCATGATATAGCATCGGTCCGCATAAGGCTCCGAGTATATGGCCGGCTTGCGGATAAGGATCAGCAGGCACTGTATTACAGCAAGCACTGTCATGCCCACGGCAAGCGACACGATGCTTATTATGGTCTGCGTCTTGTACTTGGCAAGATTTCGCAGCGCTGTTGTCAGATAATGGACAAGCATTCTATTCGCTCTTTATTACATCGGCCGGATTGGTGCGCATGATGGCGCGGATCTTGCTCCATACGGAGATCACAATGATCAGTGCCATGATTAAAAGACAAGCAAGAGCTATCAGTATATAGTTACTGTCAAAACCAATGTCACTCTTACTGATAAGCGCAACCGCCGCAAGGTTACCTATTACCAATGCCATGAGCAGGATTATGCCGTAAGGTTTGATGAACAGCTCCATTATATCCAATGCCTTGGCACCGTTGATCTTACGCATGGCCACCTCCTTGCGGCGCATGTTCGTATCGGCCGATATGGATGACGACACGCTCAGGATGACCAGCAGGATGCAGATGATACTGCCCAGGTTGAATGCCAGCACATGATACCTCAGTTCATCATCAACATATTCCGGAAGACGCTTTATCTCAAGACCGTCGGACGACATGGGATACACCTTGGCCCACTCTTTCCTGATAATGGATTCGCACATGGCCGGAGATACCGAGCTGTTGAATTTGATAAAGAATTCACGCGAATAGCCATTTTCACGATCGGAAAAATAGAATGCGCTGTATACTTTTACCGGTGTTCCCATGGCCAGTTTGCTGTTGGCACGTTCTGAATAACCGGTCAGGTCTTCACATATGCGATGATCAAATATTCCGGATATATGAATCTTTGCATTATCACCTTTGATAACGCTACCATAATCGTATTCCAATGACTCCAGGTCAACGCCATCCTTTATGAACTCCTCATATGTGTTGCGGTCCAGAAGGAATCCTTTTTTGGGAGGGATAGGGTCAAGCCATTCAACAGGAATGTCAAAGAACCGGAAATAATTGATATCGTTTCCCATAACCGAGAAATTAAAGATTCTTCCCCCTGCTTTGATCTTAGCGAATCCGGGATAATCGTTCCATGACCCGTCAGTGGAAATGATTTCATCCACCTGCGGTAACTGCCGTAGGTTCTGAAAGAATTCCAGAACATTTTCACTCTCTTCATTGTTCACATAGAACACCCTCCTGCTAACCTGACTAGGCAGAGGATTGTAAGGTCTGGGAACATTCTTTGATGTATAGAGCGCCACTGACAACGCACATACGGCAACTATGGTTTCAAGACCGATGACAATATACTTTATAACCTTATTGTCTTGTCTTTGGGCCACTATCCTCTGCTTGAGCAGACGGTTCTGTCTACCGGCCGATATCCGGCACACGACAGCTCCGGCCAATCCCACCAAGGCAATACCGATAATATTCAGCACTGCGATATCAGCAAAGTTGAAATATAAGTTACCCATCAGATCCACGTTGCTGTTAAGCCATGCACATACGTGATATGACAGATAAAGAGCTATGGCAAGTGACGCCAGCAGCACGATGACCACCTCTGTCATAAGCATGAGAGAAAGGCTGTTCCGGCCGGCTCCCAGACTGTAACGGATTATGTTGGCCCTTGCGCGCTGTCTCAGGAGCATAACCGTATGCTTTAAGAAGTTGGCTGCCGCCACTACCAGAACTATTATACTCAACAGACTGAGTAAAGGATCGTCCGGTTGGGGATAAGAGTGTGACAACTGCACTACAAATCTTGTATTCTCCTGTATGTTTGAAGTTGCAAGTTTTCTGTTCACTTCATCTATGTCGGCCCCTTTCTTAAGTACGACATTGCAAATGATGTCGTCAGGGTTTATCAATACCGTTAACGCGTATTTATCCAGGATAAAGAACACCTCATGGTCAACGTATCGGCTCCACACATCATCCTTTACCACATTGACTATGCTGAGATCCCTGTTAAAGTGCGATTCTTTTATCCGGCACTGGCTTATATCCTTGTCATAACCTATCTTCTTGAGGAATGATTCGGTAACAACTATCTCAGTGCTGTTCTGCGGAACCCTGTCTCCATACAGAAGCGTAAGGTTGTAGAATTTGAAATAATCCCCACATACTTCCTGGCCTCTTACGGCACCATTGAGATAAACCTTATTTGAATCAGAGAGTTCAAAATGGGCAGGAACGGTGCCGGCAGCTTCACCCGATACATACTCTATCTCAGGGATGTCCAACTTGGCCATCATATCAAAACTGACAGGCATTCGCATTCCCTGCCTTACCAAGCCACGGTTAACGCTGTATCTTTCATCACCCGGCATATCCTCATATGCCGCAGCGCTCCGGTCATACAACGGTCTGCGGTTATACTTGTATAAGTCATAGTTGATGCCGTAGAACAGCACTGAGAACATGGCCGCACCGATGGCAAGGCAACAGATGCTGAGCAGGCTGTACACCCAGTTACTGCGAATGTTTCGCCAAGCAGTCTTGAGATAGTGCAGTATCATTGAACGGGATTTAAAGCGGGAGTTCCTTTACAATACTACCGTCAAAGAGGTTGATTATGCGGTTGGCATATGATGCATCGTGACGGCTGTGTGTTACCATAACGATGGTGGTTCCCTGCTGGTTGAGTTCCTTGAGAAGGTTCATCACCTCCTGTCCGTTCACGGAGTCCAGGTTGCCGGTGGGCTCATCGGCCAAAATCAGTTTGGGGCCTGCAATCACGGCACGGGCAATTGCCACACGCTGCTGCTGACCACCGCTCAGCTGATTGGGGAAATGCTTTTCGCGGTGAGATATGTTCATGCGCTCCATAACCTCCTCGGCACGACGGCGACGCTCCTTGGCGGGCACACCCATGTAGAGCAGCGGAAGCTCTATGTTCTCACGCACGTTAAGCTCATCAATCAGGTTAAAGCTCTGGAATACGAAACCAATCACTCCCTTACGCAGGTCTGTGCGATGGTTCTCATCAAGATTGGCAACCTCAACGCCCTGCAGCTTATAACTGCCCTTTGTGGGATTGTCCAGCAAACCAAGGATATTCAGCAAGGTTGACTTACCGCAACCTGAAGGGCCCATAATGGCCACAAACTCACCATCGGCAACATTGAACGATACATCATTCAGAGCCCATGTCTCAACTTCCTCTGTACGGAAGATCTTCTGCAAATTGTTAACTTCAATCATGACTATATAAGAGTTTAATTGTTATTTCTGTTTCAAATTTATTCTCAAAAATATTCTCATTCGTACCAAGAAACATCAAATCTGTTTTTGAGTCTCAAAATCGTCTAATTATTTGACACTACTCGCTTTTGATTACCTCTGCAGGATTCTCACCGGCGGTCTTGATGACTTTGTGTATTACGGTGATAAAGATAACCAGTATGGTTGCTGCAAATATCCCTGCATAAATCCACCAGCTGATAGCGGCCTGACGCGGGAACTTCTGTATCCACTGATGCATTAT
>Ga0265299_10000260_pt1 | contig 69801 bp, 140 predicted proteins | sample AusTroGonzalo_MG_4_FD_193485 | JGI IMG/M metagenome (GOLD analysis project Ga0265299, IMG submission 193485) | Bovine rumen microbial communities from tropical cattle in Woodstock, Queensland, Australia - Gonzalo_02 | ecosystem: Host-associated > Mammals > Digestive system > Stomach > Rumen ... | reverse complement strand
CACCCTTCTTATGGCTCCCGGTACTTGGTCTGCTGTCGGCGAAGCCTATTTTTAGAACGATATACAGGAAAAAACCGATAACTACAAGGAATATCGTTAACGCGTCCATAGTCTTTTCTTTAAAGATAATGATTTTCCCCGAATAGTAAATGGCGTGGGCCCTTCTTATCCTGGTAATGAATACGATTAAGAGAATTGGTTTTCTGGGGTAATTTCTATGCGAAGAGGATGGGTGAAAATGAGGAAGAAAACTGTTCCTCGCGAAATTTTTTTTGAAATTTTTTTAAAAAAAATCCGTCACAAATATCGCCCCCACCCTTTCGGTCAGTAAGTTAATCCTGCCTCCGGCCTTACATATCGTAATCCACCGGGGCAATTATCCGCCGAATTGTTATCGCCCGACCAGTTCTTCCACTCTGTAAGCACCCGGAGCCCCCTTATAAATTGTAAGTATTTCGGAACCTGCCACTCTGTCATGTCCCGGCGCTCTTTAGTGGGCTTAAGGGTCCCGGCATCTACAGCGGGCTTAAGGACCTCCCGGCATAACTTTTCCTTATGGCCCATGGGGGGTTCGCCCACATCTATCGCCGAATGAATAAAATCAGCCGAATATTCATCGCCCTGAATATTTTCACCTGTGCGAATGAATAAAAGATGAATAAACGGTGAATAAAATGCATCTCTAGTGGGCTAAAGAAAGGTACTCGAAAGCGTACTTATTGTCAGCCCTTCCGGTGGGTGATGTGGATACGAAAATAGCGGCCACCGTAAACGGCGACCGCCATCACCCACCAGGGGCTCGTTAAGTTTTATTCTTCATCCTTCGCCTCCGGCCCACCCGGTTCGACCTGGGACTGTTCCGCGTAAGGGCCGAGCTTGTTCACCCTGTCGGCCAGCTCGAAGGCCCTGAGGAGAAAGAACGCGGCGAGGATTCCCAGGAGGATGTTGAACAGGCTGGCCGAGAACACCATGGTTACCGCCGCCCAGCCGCAGGTGACAGCCAGGAGGAACATGACCAGCATCACGATTTTGGTAATGAATGAATTCATACTGCTACAAAGTTTTATCCTCTATAAATAGCGGGATGAACTCATTCGGTGGGAAAAAGGTACTCGAAAGAGTCCTTATTGCCGGTCCTCCCGGGGCTTGAAATCGTAGATGTAGATGGTGGTAGTGTCCGGCGGGTTCGACGAGATGGTGGTGGTGGAATCTACCTGGGGCTTCACCTCCGTCTCCACAATGGGGTGCTCATGTTCCCGGCAGATGTCCACGCCCAGACCTGTTACGACGGTTGCGAACAGGATTCCGAAGAATATCAGGAGACCGGCCCAGGCATCAGCTCCGTCGTCGTTCTCATTGGTGACATAGACGAAAGCGCTGATGATGACGCCCAGCACCACGGCGCAAAGAATGAGTGAAATAACTTCTCCAATCATGGTCAGTCCTCCTTAACCTTTTCCCAGTCAAACCTCACTACCCAGTTGGCGGTGGAGTCGGCAGGGTCCTGTGTGACTTTCGGTTCGTTCGGGCATTCAATCTCCCGGGGCTTCGTCGCGTCTCTGTACATATCCTTGACATTCAGAAAGAGTGAGAGGCCAAGGACCAGGATGAGGACGAAACAGGCCGCGGCTTCCTTGTAATTCATGTCAGCCAGTTCCATGATGATGAGGACGAATTCTCCTCCGATGAAGAATGCCGACAGCAGTGCGATAATAAGTGATAATGTCATTGCTTGTTCTTGTTTTGTCCATCGCCGTCATTGAAGAGCCGGGCGCTGACGACTCCAACGACGATGAGGGTTAATATAACTACGCCTGCGATTAAGATATCTTCCATGTCAGTATGTCATCGCATCTGTCGGCCGGTCATATTCCTGCAGGTCGAACAGCTGCTTGGTCTTGGACGACAGGGTCTTGGCATAATCCCGAGCTTCCATGATGTTCCTGCCTGAGAAGACTTCATATATATGTCCGTGCTCCGGATGTTCAGGGTCCCAGTACTTTGCTCTGTAGTATCTGGTCTCCTCCTTTATCTGATTCTTCTTCTTTACCATGGTATCTCTCCTTTCATTTTCTTACTGAACAGTCTCGAGTTCCACACCAATCCGACACCGGCCAACAGGGTTTCAACAATCGCCAGTCCACAGCACAGGGCCACCGGTACTATCGACGTGCATACCGTAGACAGATATGCCGCTGCTACCAGACTGAAACCGGAGCTCAGTGCCCCACTCAGGAACAGGATGTCGCTCAGCAGTTCCTTATGCTTCGTCTTCATCTTTCGTCGATGTCATAAACGAAGTACATGGCTGTGCCGAGACCGATACCGGAAACCAGACTGATGACCGACGCCTCCAAAAGGCTCATGGCACCTGAGTCCATCGCCGCGTAGACGCTCACACCTGACAGGGCCATCAGACCGAGGATACTGACGATGAATGAAATGAATTTCTCTCTGTTCTTCATAACTCTTCTGTTTTGTATATATGCGATTGTGCGGAGCTCCATGGACCGGACCCCTGCACACACACATATGTTACCTTACGGACGTATATATGCAAAAAGCGTGCCAAATCGACAAAAATACCCGGATAAGTGCCTGAATTTCGACATTTTTACCCGGGATGTGACAGTATTTAGAGAATGTACTCTCCGCCGCTCCATCGCCTCATTCTCTCGTTGTAGTCACCCGGGCGCAGCTGGATGTACATGTTCTCAAAGACGATATCAGCTGTGAAACGCTGCTTACCGGCCTTGTCTCGCTTGGTCGTGGTGAAGAATTCCTGGTCCTCCCTGTTGTACTTGAAGTTGTCAGATGAGCTGCTGTTTACCTGGTTTCCCTTGTAGTCGAGATACTGTGGCGGGTCTCCCGGTGCCTGTACATAGACGCTTTCCTGCTTGTATTTCTTGCACATCCCCAGGGCGAACTTCTCGAGGTACTTGAAATCCACGGGCTCTCCTTCCCTGGTATAGGCATAGACGACATAGCTGGGCTCGTGCGACTCTTCACCGGTCTCCTTCATCCTGTACCCGCCATAGACCGGTGTGTAGCTGAAACCGGCCTTCTGTATGTCCTGGTGCAGCTCCTTCTCGGCCGCTGCGTTACGCTTCCTCAGCCACAGCTGCTCTTCGTCGTAAATGGCGTCAGAATCGATGGTTTCCATGCCGCCCCACTTCTTCTTCATGTCACGCTCAAACGCGGCTCTGAGGCTAAGGTTCGGGTCTGTACGGTCAATCTCCGAGACCTGTGACGATATGATTACCATGCCGGTCTTCCCGTGGTCCATCATCTTGTTCAGCGACGACTCTGACAGCGGCATGACATTCATCTTCTGTTCATTGACGACAATTCTCTTAGGTCCATATTCTCTCATCTGTTAAAGGTTCTATACACTATAAATATACAGAAAAAAGGTGAGAAAACAAAACGGGCCACCCTTGGTAGGGCAGCCCGCTAAGCGTCTTCGGAAACAGGATACGAGACCCCGGATTTTAGCGTCCCCCGTAGGTGCCACTCGGGACGGCAGCTTATTACCCGTGAGCTGCTGTATCGGGGCGGGTGCCAAACCACATTCCGGACCCCTTAGGGCCACAGGCCACACAAGAATTTGTAGTCGTATTGTACAATCCTTGCTGTACGCATCCTTTTCAGCCGGGCGGACATTATGGGGTCCTGGGCGCGGCCTGTTCTATCTGTGGCGGCGCGTGGGCCCTGCCGGTGCTCCCGACCTTTTCCTATTCCAAAGAACTTTTGTCGTCATCCCGTTCGCATCTCACGACGTTACCGGGAACCATCCTCAGACAGTGTGTAAAGTAACCTGTGTGTGTCAGCTGCCTGCGGGAAAAAAGGTACTCGAAAGAGTCCTTATTGTGGGGGGTTCCCGCTGCCCGTGGCGTTAACGGCTGTTTTGGCTCAAGTCACGGAAGATAAACTTCGGTGCTTCTCCGGGCGGCATGCTGTCTGTCTGACGACCAGGATGTAGAGGCGTTCACTAAAGAACCGCTGTTCAATATGAGTAATGATTTTATTAGCTACTACTAATATACAGGAAAAGTTTTAAAAGTCCAAATAAATATCAGCTTTTTTTTGATTTTTTTTATTCCTTTTCCTTCATTCGGATGTACAGGACCTGTTCGCCGTCCCTCTCCTTGAAGAAATACCTGGTGTCAGACAGAGCCTCATTGACCGCGTCGTAGTTCACATCCGGCGCTCGTTGCTGCAGCTCCTTCACCACCACGTGCAGGTCCTTCAGGTTATGGTACAGTTTCCTGTTGGTCTCGAGTTCGTCCTTCGCCAGGGCATTCACCTCCTGGTTCAGGTCTATCTGACGCTTGGATATCTGCACCATCTCATCGACGCGGTCAACATAGAAGTTCAGGTGTTGCTGCAACGCTTCCTTCTCCGCATCGACTCCGAAGTCCATGCTCTGGAACTTCCTGTACAGCGCAACGACGACCATCAGGGCTACAGCGAACATCAGCCAGCCTGCGACCCCAAGGACACTCGCGCCCTTGATGACTGCTCCGCCAACGAGTCCGATTGCTCCACCGGCGATAGCGAAAATAAGGTTTTCAGATGTCTTATTCATTGCTCTTCTTCTTAGATTTCTTCTTCTGGGAGGCAGTGACAGTCACCTTGACCGCTTCCTCCTGTGGCGCTGTCTCAGGGTGCTCTCTCTTGTATACATGGAACTCGTGCTTCACCTGGTCGAGTTGGTGCTGGACGTCGTCAAACTGACCCAACTGCCGGTCGTACTTGTCTCTGTACAGGTCCCTTTCCTCTCCCAGGACCCTGATGCGCTCGTTGTAGTCTGAGACCATCTCCTTCTTCTCGACACCGGCAAGGTACAGGAAGAACGTAGCCAGACCGGCCCAGATGGCCCAGGTGATGAACCAGTAGGCTTTCAGTGAACAGGCCAACACTATACCGGCGACAGTGAGCACCAGTATGAGAATGGTCCAAATGTTGATGTACTTTTTCATATGTGTGTGTTTTATGTGTGGCCCCAACAGGACTTGAACCTGTGACCTCCTGATTATGAGTCAGTTACTCTGACCGACTGAGTTATGGGGCCGGTTGAAAAAAGGATAAACAGGGACTTCACCTGAACAGCAAGCCTGAATGCGGTGTCTCGTGGTGTCTCACACGAATTAGCGAGTCGCTGACGCACATTCCCCTAGGGCGTAACTGCTGGCCCTTATTAGGCTATCCTTTTGTTAAAATACAAACTTTCTTTGACTTTTCCAAATCAGAGGATGTTTTGGAAGATGCCGTTTTCTGTCAGCAGTTCCTCGAGTTCGTCGTCGTCCATCATCGAGATTTCGGACGGCAGAACCCAGTAGATGCTTCCAATCCAGTGCTTTCCGCCCATCAGGTCAATCTCAAACACATCCGAGCCTTCTCCGTCACAGATACCGGTGCACTTGTCGATACCGGCATTGAAGAAGTAGATGAATTCCAGTCTTTCTCTGTCCATCGCTATTCCTCCTTTGAAGGGAAACACCTTTTACTCATAGAATAGACATACCAGTCATCCTGGGTTTCCTCGTCCTCGTCATCGGCCTCGTCGCACGAATCGATTTCGTATTCGGCGGTGTCCTCGTCAAAAGCCGTGTTGTAGGCCTCGTCCAGTGCCTTGTCCTTTGCCTCTTCCTCGGACTCTGCGTCGATGAGGAAGGATACGGTCGCATAACTGATGCGTGTAACTGCTACTTCGTACTTCATATCTATTGGTTTTTTGGTTTCTATTCAAAGATGGTGTCGACAACGGAGTAGAGGCTCATCATTTCCTCTGCGGTGACATAGCATTCGTTGGCCCTGAACAGGTACTTCCCTACGGTTCCGCCCTCATCGTTGGCACAGAACTCAAACTCGATGTGGTTGGGCACGAGGTGGATGGCCGTAACCCTTGCGCTGATGGGCCTTCCCTCAACATCGTCCCAGACAAAGACAGACACATCGGAGGGGAAATAACAGTCATCCTCGTACTTCGTCAGGTCAAGGTCAAGGACATCGTGTCTGCGCATCGTTTCAGCAATGCCGTCATAGGCCTCGTTGTAAATCTTGGTGTTGAGGTCGAAGAGTTCTTTCGGTGTCATCATAGCCTATCCTAAATAACAGTTGAGGGGGTTGAGGTCGGAACGACTTGCGAGTTCACGGAGCAGAGAGAGCCATCCGTTGTAGCCATCGGTCTTCAGGTGGCGCAGGATGTCGCCCATCACGAGGCGTTCCGTGTCAGACCACGCTCTGTCGGCCTTATTTCCGGTGAGGTCGGGGATGATGTCTTGGAGCACCCAGTCAAGGGTGTCGTTGAGGTCGCTACCGTCGACAGGCTTGATTTTGCCATCCTCGCCGAAGCCGACGGACAACTCATCAAAACAATATTCATCAGGGTGCTTCTTGCAGTACCGGTCAATCAGTTCGTTGAGGATGGATGTCAGAAGTTCCACCGTGGTCAAATCGTTCTTTTTCATACCTTACCTTATGCAATTTTCGTGCCAAACCGCTCCGCCTGCTTGAAGAACAGGTCGGTAATCTTCTTCTGTTCTTCCTCGGTCAGCGCGGACAGGAATATGAAATCCTGCGCCATATCGTCCGGAGAGGACAGGAACAGTTGGATGTACTTGTCGCCGGTTTCCTCGTTCTCCGTGTAGTGGAAGAACAGGACGTCCGTCATATCGCCCATACTGGTGATACTGTCGTTGAACAGGTCTTCGTCGGCATAGAGGCGGTAGTCGGTGTACGGCTCGGAGTACTCGTCCTCTTCGTAGTACTTAAGGATGACATCGGCCATCCGCTTTTCAATGTCTGTCATAGTCTTTGTCTTTTTGGGATGTACAGTGCAAATATCGTGCCAGACTACAGTCCGTTGTAGTAGTCGCATCTGGCCTGCTCTTCCTCTTCCGTCCACTCCGGCTCGTACTCAAACCAACTGTAATCGCCGAGGTTCCAGTAGTAGTCGAAGAGGTTGCCGCGGTCGTGGTAGGTTTCAATGAGGGGTTCCAACTGCTCGCCGGTAAGCCCAGGATTTTCAAGCCGCGCGATTTCAGCCAGATAGTCGTAGTAGCCCATGAAGAACTCATCCACGGAGTCCTGGGAGAACTTATAGGAGTTGTGCTCTCCGTTCAGCCACTCGTCGTAGAGCGTGACGAGGTCATTGGTGAACAGGTCTTCGATTTTCTTTCTCATATTGATTTTTCTTGGTTCCGGGATGTATAGTACAAAAACCGTGCCAAACTGAAAAGAAAAAGGGGCGTGTCATCCCGACAAGCCCCAGTGAAACCAATAAAACCAATGGTCGCCTGTTTGGAAGGGGAGGCGACCGTTTCCCCCTAGAATTCCTCCTCGTTCCGGAGTCTCTGGATGTACTCTGCCTTCAACCGGCGTTTCCTGGCGGTCACGGAAGGCTTCTCGTACTCCTTTCTGGTACGCAGCTCCTGAACCAGCTTCGTGTTGTTGCACTTGCGCTTGAACTGTTTCAGGGCTCTGTCAATCTTGTCTCCGTCGTTTACTATTACTCTCAACATATCTTTTTCTCCTTTTTGCATGCGGTACTATTAAATATAAGGCCGCAGCAGGTGAAAATAAATAGTTGGGAGTTAGGAAAAGGTACTCGAAAGAGGCCTTATTCCTCGTCAAACGCCTCCGGAGCCATGATTTCCATCAGGTCCTGAACCGCAATCTCGCGGATTTCGTCGTACCATTCCTCATCAGGGTTGCCGACATAGGACTGGAAGTTGTACTCGCCGTCCTTCTCCATGTCAACAAAGACATCGGAAATGAACTCCATGGCGTCTCCGTAAACCCGGTCCTGATGGTCGTTAACGGACTCGCCTTCCTTCCGGCGGTACTGCTCCTGGAGGGACAACTCTCCGCCGTAGCGTTGGGTAACCCGCTCAACGACCTCGTCTGCGACATAGTATTCGTCCATGTCCTCAATCCGGTCGATGACGTATCCGTTTTCGTCAAGGAGCACGACATCCTCGATATCGTTGTCATGATACTCCTTGATGTCGAAGTCGTCGGGGTTGTAGTCATGGTTCCGGAGCCAGATGACCGCCTCGTCGTAGGAACGGAAAGCGTGGAAGCTGAAGAGTCCGTCGGGGAGTGTTTCACCAGCGACCGGTACCTTGTACTCTGGCTGGTAGTATCTGTATGGTCCTTCTCTGTACATAGTCTATTCTTCGTAATAGGTGTCAATGGTGATGGGTTCGCCGTGTCTGGTGATGTAGCGTTCGTAGGCCTTGTCGTTCTCAAAGACCACGAGGGAGTTTGAAACCGTGTCGCCGTCAGTGCCGATGTAATACTTTGCTCCCTTGGGGATGATGGCCTTGAAAGGGGAAATGTCCCAAGTTTCCTTGTGGTAGTGACGCATTTCACGTTCAACCTGGTCCTTGTGGTAGAAGGAGTGGATGCCGTAACTGATGTCCGTCGGGCACCAGTCGCCACGGAAGGTGCGCCACGCAGACACTCTTTCGTCAAACGGATGGCCCGCCTTGGGCTTGATGGTGGTAACCCCGTTGTGGAACCTCACTTGGTGGTACTGGAAGGGTGTCATCCATCCACCGTTAAATCTTCTGCATTCAAGAAACTTGGTCACGAGGATGGGTTTGTCTGCCGTAATGGCGTGGCGGTAGTAAAATCCGGCTGTGTTCTGGACCGGCTCGTGAATGATATCGCTGACTGTAAGGCACATAGTTCGTGGGTTTTAGCCGAGGATGACACAATCTTCAAGTCTGAGGTCGCCGGGGACACCGCAATAGCATCCGGCCAGTTCCTTGGCGTCGCCGAAAGTGAAATAGCACTCGTGGTAGCCGTTGCCTTCCTCGTCATCGGAGATAAGGACATACTTGTCGCCACCGTAGGTTTTCTTGGCCTCGAGAGCCGCCTTGATGAGTTGGTCAAGGGTAAGGGGGAAATTGATTCTATCCATATTCTTGGTCTTTGGTTTTCAGCGTGTATAGTACAAATATCGTGCCAAACTAATCGTCGATTTCGCAGATTTCCTCCGGATAGCAGTAGAACGGCTCCGGCTCGCCCTCAAACTCAACCACCCATACCGGCATGGCCTCGAGGTCCACCTCGCCTACCTCGGCCCTCCGGAGCACCTTGAAGGGCTTCCCGTTGTGCTGATAGTATTCGTCATCGTAGGGGCTGTGGAAAACCTCCGAAAAACCCTCGGACTCGTACAGGTCAAAGCAGTCGTTCTTGAACTCCAAGAGCGTGGCCTCGTCCATATCGTCGACGACCTTACCGGCCCATTTCCTGTTGAATTCTGTTCCTGTCATAGTCTAGTCCCATTTTACCTTAAACCAAACCGTACTGCTCACAGATGGCCATCGCCGTGTCCCAGCCCTCTGTCTTGGGAAGCGAGTACATATCCTTGATGTAGTCGATGACGAAGCCGAAAGGGTATTCTTCGTTGCGTCTGGCGTTGTCCAGAATCTGGGCTTTGGTGAATCGGGAGGTGACCTCCTGAACGATGTCTTGTCGAATGTTGCTCATATTACAGTCTTTCAATGGTGTACTTGACGCTGTGGGTGATGGTGTCCTCAATGAAGGCCTTCCGCGCCACACTGCTCCAATTGGGAAGGGTGTGGATGGGGATGACATAGGACTCGACCATATCCTCACAGTATTCATCGGTGTAGATGCTGATTTCCCAGCAGTTGTTTCCGACATACTGGTAGGTGGCCCAGAAGCAGTTTCCGGCTCCGTTGATTTCCTCAATGGTGTTGATTGCGTGCATTGTCTTGGTTTTTTGGTTTCGGTATTACTATTGCAAATTCTGTGCCAAACTAATAGTCGATGTCGTATTCCTTGTGGATGATGTTCCGGATGTTCAGCAGGTCATCTTCATCCAGCGCGAGGAACTTCACGGACTTGCCGTTGGTGCAGACCGCGGAGAAACGGGTGACTGCGTAGGCGACATAGCCCTCTCCCATAGTGGTCAGGGGGATTTCCGTGTAGAGCGAGATTTCCTTGACGTCAGTCCAAGTCTCGACCTTGATGTTCTCAATGGCCACGCCCACCATATCCATAATCTTGTAGGCGATTTTTGCGTTCTTCTTTCCCATATCTATAAATGAATTGACACGATAGTATATTGCAACTATCGTGCCAAACTCAATAACATTTCACCACTCTTTTCGGAGTTACCTTGCCATCCCATCCTTCCAGTATGAGCCAGTCCCACCAAACTCCCTGACAGTCCGGTTGCTTCCCGTACTTGATTTCCACTATCTGTTTCCGGACCAGGTCCTTGGTCTGTCTCCAGTCGGCATTCGGGTTGGCAACGAAGCAGACATAGTCGCCGACCTTCAGCTCATTGCCGTACTGGTCATTCACACGATGTTCCATAGCCTACGACATAAACTCTCTGTAAGCGTCCATATTACCGGCGATGTAGTCCTTGATGGCCTCTTCGTAATCGCGGTCGTCCGGCATCTTGCAGTAGTCATAGACCTCGTAGGCGATGCGGTCCAGAGTCTTGAAGCGCATATCCCGCAGGTCCACGGTGATGTCCCAGAGGGTTCGCTCCTTGTTGTTCTCGGCGAATACCGTCAGGGCGAGGGTGTCCGGCTTGGAAATGTCAAGGCTCGGAAGGAAAACCCCGTGAAGGACGCATCTCTTACCGGCGTGGGTGAAATGCACTCGGTCCTTGTCGTTCTCGTAGCCGTCCAGTTCAAGGTGGATGGGCGTTTTCATCACCTTGTGCATTGAGTCAAAGATGAGCTCAAGGTAGGCGTGGCGCGTGATGGCGTTGCCGGTCTTTTTCGGAATTCGGATGTTCTTCATAATGCTAGTCGTTTTCAATGTCCCACGATACCTCGTTGCCATCCCGGAAGACCACGGAGGCATAACCCCAGTTCTCCCCGTGGTCCGCACTCTCAATCAGGTCCGGGTCCCCTTCAATGGCGGTCTGGTGATAGAGGTCCTTCACCCGGAACCGCGCCGTCTCAATGGTATCGTATTCTTCTTCGTACTTGTAATCCGGGGCGTACTTTTCCCTCTCAACAACTCTATACATACTCCTCAATGTTTTCTGCGATTTGGAGAAGGGTGTGGACATACGGCATTTCGCTCCACCGGACTGACTCCCACTCGGCATTTGCTTCGGGTTCGCTTTCGCATCTACCCTGAAATGTCTCCTCATCGTAAACCACTTGGTAGGTTCGCATAATCGGCTCGGTAACCACCTCAAGGTCATAGCCGTCCTTGTAGTTCACCACCCTGACTCCGTGGACTTTCGCCTCGTAGGCATCGCCCAGTTCATCAAAGTTGAAGGTGTAGATGGTGTCTTTGGTGCCATCCTGGGTGTCAATGTAACCCTTTTCGCCCTGATGTTTGCGGACATAGGCGACAACCTCTTCGAACAAAGTGTCGAAATTGGGGACACTAAAAGGATAGTAGTGTGGTTCCATATTATTCTTCGTTTTCGGGTGCGAGTTTCCAAGAGAGTTCATCCACGAGGGCAGTGATTTCCTTGGCGAGTTTCGTGGCTTCCGCTATCTCCTCATCGGAATAGCAGTCAGCATTGAAGAACACATCGCCGTCCTCAATCCATCCCATAAAGGACTCCATACCGCACTCGGAAAGGACATTGTTTTCGAGCATACCGATAATCTGCTCGGCGACCATAAACTTGGCCTTGGTTTTGAGTGAATACATAATCGTAGTTTTTTGGTTTCAGTATGTATATAGCAAAATCCGTGCCAAACCGGAGCCTGGCACGGAAATTCTTACTCTTCCTCCTCTTCTTCCTCGTTCCAATCCTCGTCGTCTTCGTCCAGGTCCTCGTAGTCGGCCTGGTATCGCTCGCAGTCCTCCTTGATTTCGGAGAGGATGTCCTGCTCGTTGGCGAGGAGGTATTCCCGAATGGTCTCGAGGGATGCCTTGGCGAACTTTTTCGGGATGAGCCGTCCGTTCTCGGCGAGGAAATGGAGGTCGCCAAGGTCTACATCCTCATCCCCGATGATGGCGGTGCAGACGACTGTAAACATATCCATATCCATCGATTCGCAGTAGGATACATTCATTCCGTGGCCCTTGGCAATGATGTCGGCGGTTTCTTCAACCAACCATAAGATGTCATAAGCGTCCAGCATAGTCTTGTGTGTTTTTGTGTGTTTTACATTAAAGGTCGTAGATGGCATCGGCAAGCGGCTCCGTAACTTTGTAGAGGGCAGTTGCGATGTTGAAGATTTCCCAGATGGCGAGCCGGTGGTCGTCATCATCGAGTTCGGTACCGATGTTCGTGCCAAACCATACCGTACCGTAGGAAGGAATGGTGCTGACCTTGGTGATGACACCCATTCCGGTGTTCAGGAGTTTTGCGATGACACCTTCCGGATTGTCAAACACCTTCTTGGGGAATTCGTAGGTGAACTCATCTTCCTCATCCTCGCTGTTGAGGACATAGAGGGCGTTGGAAAGCACCTGATGGCAGAGTTCCCACAGCCGGTCCGTATCGACTCCGTCCTGATTGAGCGACATTTTGCTGATGCCGTTGAGGTAGTGGTCATACTCGGTGTTCATATCCCGGTAGACCTCTTCGAAAGTCTTGATGCCGTCCATACTAGAATGCGGTTTCTTCGGTTTCGTACACCCGTCCGTCGATGTACCAGTACCAGATGTTCTCATTGACCTCAAGGGTGCCGTCAAGGATTTCCTCAAAGGGGATTGACCAGAGGTCGTCGGACTCGGAGTAGGTTATCTCCCACTCTTTGACGGTCTTGCCGAGCACGATGTGCATCACGGCTCCGTCAATGATAATCTCTTTTCTTTGTTCCATAGTCTTTGGTTTTTTGATTTCAGTATAGTATATAGCAAATACCGTGCCAAACAAGGCCGGGGCGCACTAAAAAATGCACCCTGGCCCACACAAAACTATGATAGGGAAAGCTCGAAGCTTGCTACTGACTGCACCAGACTATATCATGCTCATCGTAGTTCGTATAGAGGTGTCCATCCTCCGGAACGGCTACGACCGTCAGTTGTTCGTATTCGGAGGCCACATAGTCAAGGATGTGGTTTTCAGCCCACCGGATAGCGGATGCGCAGTCATCGGAGTTGAAGCATTCAAACCAATCAAGGACTTCGCCTTCGTCATCTATCGTTTCGCAGATGACATAGTAGATATCATTCATAACTAAATGCGTTTGAGTTGTCTAAGTGCCTCGTCCAGATGCCACAAAACCCTGTCATCGTAGTCCCAATCGTAAATGTCCGAACGGAATTCTTCAAGTTTGTCAATGAGAATTTCCAGTTCCTCTCTGTCGTCAGTTTTCATTGCCTTGGATTTTGGTTTCGGTATTACTATTGCAAATTCCGTGCCAAACTAGCAATCGTAGACCACTGCATCGTAGAGCATTTCAATGTCATCAAGGTCCACGATGTCGCTGATGGGATAGACCGTACCGTCCTCATCGTAGGCGTGTTCCTGATTGACACCGATGATGTATGGATACTGCTGGCGGATGTCATCGGTCAGTTCCGGCACATAGCCCCTGTTCTCGAGGACATCGTGCTTGCTTTCGTACAGGGTGACGGGATTGTTGAAATAGATGCACTCCTTGTCGCCGATGCGGTTCTCAATGGCCTTGAACAACTTCTCCTGTGCCCTGTCGAGTTCATTGCCGGAGTTGAATGCGGAAACAGAGCCGGTACCGTCGACGAAGTCGCCGTAGCCGTCCACGAGGATAAGGCCAACGATGCGTTCCTCGTCCACCTCAACGAAGGAGTAGTCGTCCGGGTCATAGTCGTTCTGTTCAAGCCACTCCTTGCAGTCGGTTCTGGAAGGGAAGGCCATAAACTCCTGCAGTTCCTCCGGCATACCACCGTGTTCAATGTTGGTGCCGTCATCGTAATAAGCGTAAGGCTGATAAACTTTCATATCTCTTGGTTCTTTTGGTTTTCCTGTACTATTGCAAATATCGTGCCAAAAAGGTACTCGATTGAGTCCTTATTATATGCCTCTGTACCCGTTCCAAGGGGTGTTGTCGCAGAAGCCCCGTCTCAAGAGCTTCCCGTTCATGTCGAACAGCCTCCACGCATAACCGGCGGATTCCTCACGGGCATACCTGACAGCCGCGTTGATTGAGCTAAATTCCCGAGGTGTGAAACAGTACCCGTAGGATGTGTTCACAATGAGTTTGCAGGGTATCGCTTTCATATCTAGTCCTCCAGTACCCGTTCAACGATGTTCAGGAAGGTCGTGATGTCGTTCACCTCATCCTCGATGGTGAAGCCGGTCTGACCGTCTGGGTAGGTTAAGAACTTGTACTTGATGCCCTTGTCTTTCAGGGCTTCCTCCACTTCCTCCTCTGACGGGCTGAAACCGGAATTGTACCTGACCGCTCGCTTTTTCTCATAGGGAATGAGTTCCTGAATTCTTTTGTTGGCGCCATCGATGGACTTGTAAATCCCCTCGACTGTGGTTGAACAGATAGTGCCGGTCCAAGTGTCCCCGACAACAAGATAAATCATTTCCATAATCCTAGGCCTCCTTCTTGAAACGAAGTCCGGCGAGGTCATCCAGACGCTCCGGATAGACCGTGGCATCGAGCCATTGGTAGTACACGTGGTTGTAGGGGCATTCCATCATTGTGGCGAGCGCATCAAACACACGCTCCCTGATGAGGCTATCAACCACACCCAAGAGGGTATAGACATCGCATCCGACCTGAAGCCCCTCAAAGAGCCCCTGAAAGGTCAGACCACCGTTGATTTCAAGCCCAAGGTCATCGGACGGCCATCGGATGACATACCAATCACGGACCTTGCTCTGTCCGCCGAACTCAATTCCGTCAATCGTAATCTTCATAGTCTTGTGTGTTTTCCTCTGTATATGCAACAATCGTGCCAAACCGGTCAGACAAACACTATCCGGTCATCGTAGTCGTGGATTTTCCGCATCACCTCCTTGTCCAGAGCCCAGTTGGCATGGTGGAACATCTGAATGTGGGTTGTACCGTCCTCGTGTTCCCTCCAATCCGCGGTGAAGTAGAGGATTACCTTGCCCTGCTTCAACAGTTCAGCCTCCCTGCCGGATTCCACGTCTTTGTCGCGCTCGAATCGCACGGCCTCCAACGCCTCCGCATAGTCGCGGTATTTCCTCTCCGACACGGAGCCATCAACGAAGACGAGGTAGTGCTCGTTGAGGTCCAAAATGTATTTTCCTATTTCAATGCTTGCCATATCCATAGAAATGCAAAGACCGTGCCAAACTACACCCACTCATCCACGCTCCACTCATAGAACGGAACCGCATCCTGACCGGCGAAAGCCCAGTCGAGGTCGTCGCCTGCAGGGATGATGAAGTAGGCGTAGTGATTGACGACCACCTCTCGGTTTTCAAGCGTGGCCGGTTCTGCCCAATCCAGGTCGCTGTGCCTGATGGCGTAGACCTTGAATTCAGGGCCGACAATTTCCCTGACCTTGTCGATTCCAATATGGTCTTCAAGGATGATACCGTGAAGTTTTGACGCTACACAGCCCTCGTTTCCAAGCCAAGCCGTAAAGGCCTCGGCGACAACGCCCACATAGTCGTTCAGGCGTTCAAGAAGTTGCTCTAACATTTTCATATTCTTGTCCTTTTTCCTCCTATAATGCAAAAGGCGTGCCAAACTTGTCGGCACGCCCCAAGAATATGAAAAAAGGCCAGATTATTCTTCCACTTCGACTTCCTTGATTTCCCAGTTGTAGGAATCCTCATCGTAGTTGTAGAGGAGCCACGCATAGAGTTCATCCTCGTGGAGTTCGCCTTCCGGCTCTTCCTCGTAGTCCTCAATGTAGGTCTTCAGCTCATCAAGGTACTGCCTCTTCATCTCCGCCTTCGCCTTTTCAAGGTCGTAGTAGGCGCTGATGTTGTAGATGTCGTGTCCGTCCGAATCCACGGCGGTAAGTACATACACTTTCATATCCTTCCGTTTTTAAGAGTTGTAGTAATCGGTTTCCGTCGCGTTGTTCTCGGCTTCCAGGTCGTCGTCGGTGCTTCGGAAGTCCGGTTCGTAGTATTCCTCCTCGTCGTCTTCCTCGTCCCACCACTCGTCCCGGATGCCCTGACGCACATTCAGGAGCAGTTGGGGCCAGTCGTCGCACTCAAAGAACGCATCCTCAAAGTCCTCAATGTCGTCCTCGTACTCTCCGATGAGGCTGACCTGGATTTTGCCGTCCCAGTTCAAGGTCATCTTGCCTATGGTGCCGACGGAATCACCCATACCCTCGACATCCACAGAAGCGTAGGTGTAGAAGTCAATCCCGGATTCAGGTCTGGTGAAGCGAGCCTTGAACTCCCGGACGATGCAGTCCTTGATGGCCCGGTTCTCAATCTCCCGACGCTTGGAGATGAGAGTCAGTTCGTCGTCGGTGAAGTTGTCGGTATCGTCCTCTGTATCAGTCAGTTGGTAGATGTCAATGAAGTAGCCGTGGTTCTCGTAGCCGACGGTTTCCTTCTTGCCACCGAACAGAGCCTCCTTGTCGCCGGGGATGAACGACACGGCATAGTCCCCGATGACCGGAACGAGGCCGTATTCATCCATCTCGTTCGGAAAGACACGGGCTTCCTCATCATCCCCCTCAATCTCGTGGGGCTGTCCGTGGCCGTTCAGGTAGTAATTGACGACATTGGTAGCCGCCTCGAGTTTCCGGGTGATGTCGAAGGGGAAGAGTTCCTTGATGTCCCCGGCCTTCGTGAAACTGGCAATTGGTCTGTAATAATGCATAAGTCCTTGATTTTTAGATGCTTCCGACTTGTCCACCACTATTGATGACCGTACCCTTCATTTCGCCACCGAAGAAACCTCGGATGTCCATTTCCTGCAAGAAGTATGGCGAAAAGTCCTGCACATACATTCCGTTTGCAGGGAGGAAGAAGACCTCGCTCTCCGGATTGAGGCCTTGCAGTAATGTGATGAGTTCTTGTGCTTTCATACCTTTCTATATGCAACTATCGTGCCAAACTATTCCTTGGGGAACTTGATGAACTTGTAGTGAACGAGTTGGCTCTTGTTCGGGTTGTTCGGAAAGCGGAGGACAAGACATTCCCCGTTCGGAAGTTCATCATCGTGAAGGCCAACACCGGCAAGGATACCCTTACTGTCACGGTATTTCCGGCTCTTGGTCAGATAGTGCCACGGAACATACTCCTTGTAGTCCACCACCTTACCGGCGAAGTCCATAAAATTCTCTGCGATGTAAGCGAACTGGATTTTTGTCATAGTCCTCTAAATTTCGCCATCACGGAAGAAGGTCAGAACCACAGGATTGAGTTCAAACTCCGTTCCGGTTTCAGGGATGTAGCCATTTCCGTTCACCTCAAAGCCGTGCATCTTGATAGCCTTAACGAGTGCTTCCTCATCACCGGCCAAGATGTCCTCAATGGTCTTGTTGTCTGCGGTAATGAAACCGCCAAGTCTGAGCCAAATCTTTTCCATAGTCTTGTGTGTTTCCTCTATCTATGCAATTTCCGTGCCAAAAGGTACTCGATTGAGTCCTTATTGCTGGGCCTTTTCCAGTTTTTTCAGGATTTTCTGGCCTTCCACTGTGAATTCAATCTCCGGGAATTCCCTGACCCCGTATCTGATGAGCCAGACGGCCTGCAACAGTTCTTTCAGGTATGCCACAGGGAAGGCGGTGCCGGGCATAAAGATGTCATTGTGCTTCTCAACCACCCTGAAATACCAGATGTCGCCGTTAATTCCGGGCTGGAAAGTCACGAGGATATCCCGGCCCCTGTTGGCAGTAGCGTAATACCACCCTGAATAGTAGTTGTAGATGATGTTGACTTTGACTTTTTCCATATCGTATCGATTTTTACAGTCCGATAGTGTACAGGTACGGCAGTCGCTTGAAATGCTCCGGCTTGTAATCCTCATCCCTGTAAGCATTGCTGGCCTGTCCCTTTTTGGATAATGCCCTGATGGTGAAGATGTTACACCCATCGTGGTGATAAGCGTAGACGACAACGGCCCCATCTTCCCACTTAACCTCAGCCTCGTTGGTGTCCCTGCCGATGCATCGCTGAACCGCATCGTACACGCTGTCCTTCCTTTCAGGGAGGATGGTGTGCTTGCCGTCCCACAGTCCGAGTTCACCGGTAATCACCACCGGCACCTGATACTGCTTGCAGGTCTGGATGTTGTCCATATCGCACTCGAGGTTGTTCTGTGCCTCGTCCTCGCACCACTCGTAGTACTCATCAGAGGTTTCATCGCCCGGCTCGACACCCATATCCTCGCACCACTCAAGGTAGTCCTCGTAGGTAAACTGACCGGCATCCGTCGTAGCGATGATGAAGGTGCCGTGCTTGTAATCAACTTTTTCCATAATCTATCTGTTTCCTCTATTATATGCAATTATCGTGCCAAAGGTACTCAAGTGCGTACTGATTACCTGATAAACTGGGTCGGGCAGTCAAATTCTTCCGGTCCTGAGATGACGCCGGTCCTGCGCTCCTCGATATAGGTGATGCGAGCGTTTGCACCCAGTCCCTTGTCAGACCAGTCGTCCAGACAGTCATCGTCGACAATAAATGCCGTGTCAAACTCGTCGTCCAGCGCAGCCAGTTCTGAATAGGATAACTGCCGCTCTGAATACTCTTTCGGCGTCATCCCGTTATCGACGGCCTCACGCTGGAACTGAGTGAAGTGGATACCGCCGGAAATGTCGTCAGCCATAATTATGTCGTCCATTTCGAAGTTCTCGGCGAGGTAGGTGGCGATATAAGCCCAGTCCGCCAGACAGAAAACATCTTCAGCGAAATAGTCGACCTGCTCATCGGTAAGCATATAGTCGTCACCGAAGGCTTCCCTGACCTGGTCGATAATGGTCTGCCTCGTTTCAGAGCCGTCAATGATAACCCTCTCACGAGCGATTTTGTATTCCTCGTCGGTCATCTCGCCGTTCTCGTACAGAGCCTGCAAGTCGGCCAGTTCCTCCTGAATGTCGAGGAGGCCATACTCGCTCACATAGCAGATGCCTTCGCCGGTATGGAATGCCTTGTAGTTCTTGTAGACAACCCCTTCATCAGTGTGCCCACCCTCGATGTCAAAAATGTGCCCCTCGTTCATAATGAGAGCGCCATAATCTTTTTCAATCCGTTCCATAGTTCTGTGCTTTTTCCGTTAGTAGTGCAAATAGTGTGCCAGACCGGTGAACTCGTACGGGGTAAAAACAAAACCGGCAAGCTCGGGGCGTAAAATTCTTAAAATAATTTAAAATCAGAGTGGGCCTGCCTTTCGGACAAGCCCACCTGACGGCTAGAGATACTTCTGGAGTTGGGATGTGTCGGTCAGGCGGTGAACGCTCTGCTTGTACTTTCGGGTTTCCGTGTCAAAGTCGACCTTGGTCACCTCAATGTACTCTAGGAGGCCGTTCTCATCCACAACCACGGACACCAAGTCCAGTTTTCTCCGGTGTTCAAAGTCATAGAAGATGTGGGCAAGTCCGGTTTCCTCATCGTACTCCTTACGGGATGTGGCCTTTCTCCGGTAACCGCTTGCGCTGATGCGCTCGCTCAGTTTCTCAAAGTTGAACATAGCCTAGTCCTCCACCAACTGCGGGCCACTCTGCACCATAAACATATTGCAGGCAAACCGCTCGTCCTTGTTCTCGCAATACTCTTCAAGGAGCGCATCGTAGACACTCATCTTAATGGTATGCTTGGTGCAGTCCACTTGCTTACCCTCTTCAAGAAGGTCAAGGTCTACCGAAGGGACACTGCGAAGATAAACCTCTCTGATAAATCCGTCTTTCATATTCTTTCTTTTTCTTTTATAAATGCAAAGTCCGTGCCAAACCTAAAATTCAAGGTCTGAAAAAATCCTCTGTTCCCTTTCAGTCAGTCCGTAGAACCAACGCCACCAGGCCCAGGAGTTCTTCCGGTAGGGTTTTCCGGTACGGGGGTTGATGTCGGGAATTCCGAGTTGAGTCGGGGGAATGGTGCCGAAATGTCTGCGCACCTCGCTTTCACTTCTGTACATACTACCCGATGTTGATGATGTGGCTGTCATAGACCTCAACAACCGTGGAGTTCTGGTTGTCCTCGTGGCCCCACTTCTCTTCCAGATACTTCCGACACTTACTGCTCGCCTCAATGCCGTCCTTGCCCGTGACGAGGTAGGTGCCCTCATAGCGTAGGGGGTAATGATAGGTGATGATATAACTTCTCATAGTCTTTTTTCCTATACTAATGCAACTTCCGTGTCAAAAGGTACTCAAGTGCGTACTGATACTACTCCACCGGCAGGATTTCAAGGGTTTTGACCACAACATCGTAGCCAACCCGCTCCGCACCGTCAGCCATCGTGAAGGTAAACCGGCGAAGGCGTCCGGTCAGGTGTACGATGTCGCCCTTCTTGAGGTTCTTGCACTCCGGCGTTTCGCTTCCCCACGCCGTACAGTTGTGCCAAGTGGTGTCGATGACCGGCGTACCGTCAGCGGCGTTGTAGACATTGTTCGTGCAGACGGAGAAGCGGGCGCACTTGTCAGGACCGACCTCATAGACATCACACACGCCAACGATGCCCTGAAGCTCCAATTTGTTGATAAATTCCATAGTCTTGTGTTTTTGTGTATCTATTGCAACTACCGTGCCAAACTACTTGCAGAATTCATCCTGCAAGGTGTCGAGCATATCGGCGAAGATTTCAGAGAAGCGTCTTTCAAACTTCACCACATCGCTACCGGCAGGCAAATGAGCCTTGAGCAGGTTCTGGAGGCCATCGTGGCAGTCCCAGTCATCATCGTCCATAGCCTGCCACAGCAAACCCCTGCCGAGAGCGAGAGCGTTCCAACAATTTTCCCCGTAGGTGTTGATGATGTACTCCTTCTCCGGAATGATAGATACATTTCGGATAGGAGTGTTCCACTGCTTGAGCTCGTTCAGGGCTTCCTCCACACCGGAAAACACGCAGGGCTTCACATTGTCCCTGAATTCGGTGAGCGGTTTCCCGTTCTCCATAATGACATAGTTGTCAGGGAGGTTCAGGTATTCCTTGATGGTCATTCCGTTTTCACGGGCGGATTGGAAGAAGTAGGGTTCGTTCGGATTTTCCATATCTTGTCTGTTTTACCGGTAATAATGCAAACAGCGTGCCAAACCGGAGCTGTCCCTTAAATTAAAATTCTTTAAAAAGTTTAAAACCGGAGGCCGGGGGTTTTGTTTTTACCCCCAGGCCCGGTCTATTCCTCTTTGAGGTCGAGTTCCAACTGTGCGGGGTCCGGAAGAACAATCCTGCCCTCCCGCACATCCTCCTCGTGCTGTGCCTTCAGGTCGGCTATCTTCTGCATACCCTCTTCCGTGATGAACACATACATCCCCTCGTAGACATCATCAATGGTAATTTCAACCAATCTCTCTCGGATGTCCTTGTTCTCAAAGTACATCATATAACCCAGCATTGTGGAGATGTACCGCTCGTCCTCGTCCTCAAAGAGATGGGCGGGCCATTCGTCCACATCGTTCTCCATAAAGGACATAAACCCGTCATAGGAAGTCCAGTCCTTCTTGATGCGGTCACGGAGCCAGTCGAAGTTCAGTGCGATAAAGTTCCGCATCACATCCTTCCAATCGTCACGGAGTTCGACATCGGCATAGATACGGTCGGTGTCGAAGTTGTAATAACGGGGCGACCACATATGCTCGTTCTCCACGGACAGCACGATTTCAGGTGCGTTGTCTTTCCAAGCCTGCACCCAGTTCGCCACGATTTCCTCGGAGTATTCCTTGAAATTGAAGTCAAGGTCGTCCATAGTCAGTTGCTCGTAGAAAGGGGCATCCTCAATCTCTCCCCGACCGTACTCCGTGCAATATTCCTCACGATAGTAGCGAAGTTCCTCCTCAATGGCGAAGTAGGCGGTGTCGGAGGAGTAGAGAGCGGAATCGTAAAGTCCGGGGAAGAAGGGGAGTTCGATGTTGTATTTCATACGCAAAATTTTTTGAGGTTTGTACTGTAGTATGCAAAACCCGTGCCAAACTGTGATGAGCTGCGGGGTAAAATCAAAACCAGCTCGCGGCCCGCTTAAATTTTTTAAAAATTTTTAAAGTCCGGGGCGACCTTATTAGACCGCCCCAGACAAAGGAGGTGTGTGTTTTAACTCGGCATACCCCTCTGGGCCATCATCGCCATAGCCGCCTGCTTTTCCTCTTCCAAGGTCTGCTGGAGCTCGCCAAAGGCATAGAGGACTGCGCTGAGGTCGACGGGGTTCTTTTCAAGGTCATAGACCATTTCGTGCCGGATGTAGTAGTCCATCAGGCATACCACGATGAAACTGCTGACAAGGTCTTCGAGCTCCTCGTTGTGGGGCAGATGGTTCATCTCCATCCACTTGTAGGATACTTCAGCGAGGTAGAGGGCGTTGGCGATACCGATTTCGGTGGTGTTGGGGTTGTTGGGCATATCTCTTGCTTTTTTTGGTTTCTACTATACTATTGCAAATCCTGTGCCAAAGTGTCTCCCTTGACTACGGCTTTGTAGATTTTTTCAAGTTCATCGTGGAGGTAGATGAGTTCGTCAAGGGTGTAGCCGTACATATTGTCCTCCCGTCTGCACCCACCGCCATTGGCAATGAAGCAGACATCCTCGCTACCGGCATTTCTCATAACGAGGTCAAAAAGCCCCCAGAAACCCTCCTTACCCTCCACCTCAATCCAAGTGCCCACCCGCTCGCAGACACCCATCTTCTCAAAGACACGAAAGTCAATGACGGGCGAGTTCATCTTGTGGTTGATAGCAAAGACCATTTCTTTGATGGAGGCACAAGTGTCATAGAGGAGTTTCGCTTTGTGCCGGAAAAGGGTGTCGCTCTTTTTCATAACTACTTTTCGGTAATGGTGTAGGAAAGAATGTCCGGCTCATCAAGTCCGTACCATTCAACAACCTGCTGACGGGTTTCGCAGTGTGCGGTCTGGTGGAGGGTGCGGACAACTCCGTCCTTGCCCATTTCTTCCATAGTGATTTCAAATGTTCTCATACCTATACTATTGCAAAAGGTGTGCCAAACTTACAAAGTTAGGGTTGTTTCATCGCTCCCGTTGATGAAGACCGGCACATCCTCGTTGTCCTCGCAGAGCATATAGGACACATCGGCGATATTGCAACCGGCGCAGTATTCAATCTCCTGCTCAATCTTTTCTTTGGAGTTTGCGACTTCCGGGTCGATGTACACGACCTCGACACACTTGTTCAGCGGACTTAAAACAATCGCTTTCATAGTCTATGCGTAAAGGTGGCAGTAGTTCTGGTAGCGCATCAGGTCGATGACAATGGCCGTCAACTGCATGTCGGTCATATCCTTGAAATAGGACTTGGACTTCCCGTCAAGGGGTATCCGGCGGTCGACATGGTCATAGGCGATACCTACGGCGTTGAAACCAGGTTCGAATCCGTGCTCAAAGGCAACATAGCCGTCAGGACCGATAAACTCCTGAATGGTTTGGATAAGTTCTTCTTTGCTTCTCATATCCGTACTATTGCAAAAGGCGTGCCAAACACCGGCGAGCTCATTATTAAAATAATTTAAGAATTTTAAAACCATAGCGTGGGGGTTTTGTTTTTACCCCACGCTGTTGGCTATTCCTGGACCTCGTGGACTTCGGTAATGTCAAAGTCCAACTTGCCCCAACTCGTATTACCCTCCTCGTAGACCTCGGTAGCCCTATCCCACGCCTGGTCCTCGTTCTCGGCTTCAACGACAATCATGCCGTAGGACACTTCTTTCACATAGACCTCGTATTTCTTCATCGCTTGAAATTTTTGACATCAATGTAAAGTGTGCCGTTCTCGGTATCCCGCCACGAGCGTTCCTTGTCCACATACTGACATCCGGTAATTTCGGTTGTCTTCCATTGTGGATTAGCCACTACCACAAGCGCATCTTCCGGCAGATTGTCAAGGATTTTTTTCAGTTCCTTCACGAGCATAGGTCAGTCCTCCCTTTCAAATTGTTTCTTGTCCACGAACTTGCCGTAGTGGTCAAGCACCCACTCCATAAGGGGGATGCGGTAGGTGCTGGAAAGTTCGTTGTAGAAAGCGAGCAACACCGCACGGCTACCATAACTCTCGTAAAGTCCGTTCCACTTTTCAAGGAAATGCTGACGGATATTGAGGGGGAAAGCCTCAAAGCAGTCGGGAACAATCTTTTCTTCCACACCGCTGAAAGTGGCTACCTCAATCGCCTTGCAGTCATAGCAAGTGGCATAGTAGTTCCACACGGCAATCGCCCAAAGGTTGTTGTTTTTCTCGTTCATTGTCTTGGAGTTTTGGTTTCTATACTACTATATGCAAAGTCCGTGCCAAACTATTCCACGGGGGTAAGATGGATTTCGGAAAAGAGGAAATCACGGGTGTTGGTGGTCGGGTGCGGTTCATCAAGGCACACGCCGTACTGGACTACTCCGGTGCCGTTCGCCAGTCCCCACGCATCGTACTCGTACATAGTTTCGCCAGGGAACACCACACGGGTAATGACACCGGTCTTGCCGTGCAGTTCCTCGTTGGTGCCGTCCCATTTGGGGAGCAACTGGTCGTAGCGCACCTTGTCGCCAACCTTGAATTTTGCTGTGTAAGTTCTCGTTTCCATACCTGTACTATTGCAAATCCTGTGCCAGAAAAGTACTCAAGTGCGTACCATATACAGCTATTTCTGCTTCCAGAATTCCAGGACCTCGAGGACTGTGAATTCAGAGCCGTTGTTGGGCTTCATCAGGTCCAGGAGCCCGTCGATACTGCTGACATAGAACAGTATCCATTCGTCATCGCCTGGAAGATTGTCATCGTCGTAGTTGGGGTCAATGGCGATGGTGTCGACCAGGGTGTTGTCATCATCTTCGTCGTCCCATTTCATACGGACGATTACACGGTTGGGCTCCTGGTCCTTGTTCTCTTTCTTCCAGTCCCGGTACATTTTGATAATGTCTTTCTTTTTCATATCTGTTGGGGTTTTGGATATACAGTTGCAAAAGGCGTGCCGGGCTAGTCGATGCACACCATATAGTGGATGTAATCGTAGAACGAGTACCCTCCCTTGTTGTTCCTCATTTCACGGAAAAGAACACGGAACACGGTCTCGATATCGTTCCTATCGATTTCACCGTCAAAGACCTCACAGACCCACTCGATGTAACCGTCCGCATAATCACAGACAATGTTTGGGTCGATATCATACCGGTTAGTGTAATCACTGATATACAGAGAGTTCCAGATGATGTCCTGAGTGAGGCGGTTGGTCTGAATCTTACCGAGGGAGTGGAGCTTTTTGATGTCGCTGTTCATCGCTTTGGGGTTTTGGGGTTATGCCTTGTATAGTGCAACATCCGTGCCAAACCGGATGGATGAGCTCAAATAAAATTTTTTAAGAACTTTAAAGGGCGGGGCCGGGTGTTTTGATTTTACCCCGCCCCTTGCCTACTTGATGCCGAGGAAATCGTATTGCCCCCAAAGGATGTGGCGAGGGTTTTCAACCTTGACCGCCTTGTTCAGCAGAGGCACGATTTCTTTCTCGTACCGCCAGTTGTCATAGCGGTAGCCACGATTGAGGGAACGAGTGGTAGCCATTGCGTTGAAAAGGCTTGCGTCCGAAATGTAGGCTTCGTGCGGATTGACCTGATTGTCAAAGCGGTACATTTCCTTTGCGATGATGGCTTTCGTGGTCTTGATGATGAAGTGGTGGTTGCCGTAGTTGATGTCCACGATGATGAACGGCTGATTTCCGTTGGCTCGTTCCCAACCACGAGTGTCCTCACAACGGCTGATGCGGAGGCCCGTGATGCGGTATGCCTTGTTCGTGATTTCAACCCATTTCGGGCCTGTGTGATGCTCCTCACGATAGCCGTGGTAGTAGCACCAGATGTGGCACATTTCGTGCAGGAGGCAGTTGCGGTACTGCTCCTCGTTCCTATCCCAAAAGGTGGAGATGTTGATGCCGTAGACATCTATGCCGTTCCGCTTTCTCCGTGTGGCTCTGCCGAGGGAGTGCTGTCCGTGCGTGAGTTTGAAATTGACGATGGGCATATCGTTGTCAAAGACAAGGGCGGTAAATTCGCCGTACCACTTTTTGAGAAGGGGGATAGTGATGGTCATATTCTTTGGTTTTTGGGGTTTCGGTAGGTATAGTGCAAAAGCCGTGCCAAAACCGAGCTTCCGGATGAGCTCCTGGCCAATTAAAAAATTTTAAGAATTTTAAGGTTGGTGGGCGGGGGTTTTGATTTTACCCCCAGCCCGTTAGTCCCACTTACCTTTCCACTCGTCCTGGTTCTTCGGCTTTCCGTTCCATTCGTCCTCGTCCTCGTCCGGCACCTCAATCAGTTCCGGCTCAACGAAGATGATGTGGCTCTCATAGACCAAGAAGCCCTCAACGAAAATGGACACTCCGTAGCCGGTGTCAATGAATTCTGCGTTGGGGAACCGCTTGACGATGCCGAGGAAGCGGAGATAGCAACCGAACACGAAATCGCCATAGTCAGCGAACAACTCCCTATCGGTGGAGTTGATGAGGGGTTCCATGTTCTTGCGGACGAGGTCGGTGGTGGAGGTGGTGCAGTAGTGTGCGTAGGTCATAGTGCTTTGATGTTTTTTGGTTTCTTGTAATATAATATACCGCTGGAAACCGAAAATCTTTCACACTATTTTCACTTTTTTTACTCCGTCTCGTAGAATTTTGCGAGGTTGAATTCGTAGAGGGGATAGGTGCAGTAGCCGCTCCGCTCCCAGATGTCGGTGTCCTTTGCGATGCGGTGCTGTCTCAACATTTTCTCCGCCCAAGAGCAATTGTTGGTGTCAATGTAGGCGTGGGACTCATCGGCACAACCCCAAGGGAGGCAGACGGTAATGACATCAAACTGCTCGTCCTCTCCGTTCTCCTTCTCCTCCATAACGATGATGGCGAGGGAGCCGTCCGCCTGATAGTTGTCAGCCACGAGGTAGAGGTTGTGGTGGTATTCCTGTCTGTCCCAAGAATACTTGATGGTGTGCTTGAAGGTCTTCGTTCTTTTCATATCACTTTTTGATTTTGTCGGTGCATCCTTTGTCGGTCAGCGAGGGGAAGATGGTGAAGACATACCGCCCTTCCGCTTTCGCTTTCAGGCACGCTTCATACCGCTTGCAGTCATCCCTGAACGGACAACCGCATCCTTCGCAGACCATATACTCTTTCTTCTCCATACCTACATATATGCAAAAGCCGTGCCGAACTATTCGCCTAAATGGTTATAGATGAACTCCTCGTACTCCTCTTGGCTCATCTTCTTGATTTCCTCCGGAGTGATGTTGTAGATGCGGAGATAGAATGTGTCCTTTAACGGAGCGTCATCACGGATTGCGTCAATGTCAAACACATCAACAGCGTCAGCGACCTCTCCTGGGTGGAAATACTTGAAAGCGTACGCACCACGGATGAGGTCAAAGTTTGCGATTACCTCGTTCCTCATTTCCTCGTTCTCCTTGTCCGCCTGATAGCAGAGGCAACAGTTCGCACAGTAGTGCTTGTCGGGAATGTTGCAGGCAAGGCACATAGAGCAGGTAACGATGCGTTTCCCGCAGTTTGGGCAGGTCTGGACTTTCAGTTCGGCATCCAGCATAACCTCTTCTTCGCAGTGAGGACAAAACTCCCAAGTGTGTTCGTGGTCAATAGGCTCAATCATAGTCTTTCCGTTTTTTCTTCTTATAGTGCAACATCCGTGCCAGACCGGAAGATGCAGCTCAATTAAAATTCTTTAAAAACTTTAAGCCGTGAGCGCGAGGGTTTTGATTTTACCCCGCGCCCTTTCCGGCTATCGTCCGGCCCTACTTGGTAAGGCGGTCAATGAGTTCTGCGACCACATACTTTGCGACCAACTTGGCGAAATCGTCTATGGTCATTTGCTCGCCCACCACACCGCTGATAGGGAGAGCAACCCCATTCGGCTGATGCGTGGGAGTGCCGACCATACCGCCCATTCCGTTGGGGATACCGATTGCTCTTGCGAGTTTTTCAAGTTCCTTTCCTTTGGGGAGTTCAATGTCCTTGCCGATTGCGTCCATAATTCTGCGGATTTCCCCATTGGACGCACCGCCACCGACACCCAAACCGATAGGGATACCGCCCTTACCCTTTGGCTCATCTTCGCCCTTTTCGTTGGGAATGTCGCCAAAACCCAACCCCATAGCGAAACCGCCAATTCCGCTACCATAGCCATAGGTCGGCTTTCCCTCGTTCTTCGGCTCTTCCTTTTTCGGCTCTTCGGCTTTCGGCTTTTCGTTGCCGTAGACCTCTCTTACCATTTCCCCAAACGAGGGAATAGGGGTAATGCGGTCAATGCTGATAAGGTTGGACGGAATGTAAGACCGCCACCCATCTTTGTCAAGGTCATAGTAGGAGTTGGGTTGTTCTTCCCCCTTTGGAATACGGACTGCATAACCCAAAACCACCGATGCGATTTCAAGGTTGCGAGTACCCCTTGCGTGGCGGATAGTTCCGTCCTTTTTCTTAAAGGTAAACTCCACCACATTCTTACGCATAAGGTTGCGGAGATTTTCAGCAAGGTCAATCGTGTATGTCATAATCTTGTGCTTTTTTGGTTTTCAGTATAGTATATGCAAAGTCCGTGCCAAAGAGGTGCTACTTGACCATTTCCTTCAGTTCTGCCTTGATGCGTCTGGCGGTTTCGCCCCTCCAGCTTCCGGCATTGGCGAGGAAATAACAGACAATGGACATTCCGGAGTCATAGAGGTAGTTGTCCTCAACCGACCGGAGTGTGGACATTGCGGAGAGGTACGGCTTTGCGTAAGGGGAAACATTCGCCCAATCTCTGCGGATTTCAGCCGCGATTTCGTAAAGAGGTCTTGCCATAGTGCTTGATTTTTGGTTTCGGTAGGTATAGTGCAAAAGCCGTGCCACACCGGCCCCAGGAGCTCAAATAAAATTTTTTAAAAACTTTAAAGGATGGGGGCGGGGGTTTTGTTTTTACCCTCGTCCCCTGTCGGTGGATAAATTGTAAATCTAAAATCTTGCTCTCCAGGTCTTCGGGTGTTCGGCAGTGGCTGACCAAACCTGCTGTCTATCAAGGTTTATTCAATGTCCTTGTACCCTTTGTATCTCCCATTGGGCGATGTTGCGGTCTCTCCTAACTTTCCCCTTTAGGCACTCACGGGTGTTCCTGCCCGTGATGGGGTGATGCTTACTCTCGATTCCGCTTTGTGCTCAGAGTTTCGCTACCTTTTGTTCGCTATAAGCCTATTTCGATGCTCCAGAACAACCAGCCGATGCAGAGGGTGTTGTCCTTACTGAAATGTATCAGCGAAATGTATGGTAGGAGGACAAAGGACCACTGCCCCTCCTTGAACCAAGGTCCGTTCAGGTGTGCCCTCATACTACTTGTAAATCATTGCGTTGAGATACCCCCAAGCGTCCTGAATGAGGTCGTCCAGTTCGTCCTCGTAATAGTTCTCTGCGTAGACCTCACGGAGTTTGCCATTGTGGTAGATTTCGCAGTTGTAGAACCCCTCTTCCGGCTCAACGATGAGGAGGGAGTAGCCGGACTTGTCAAGTGCCTCGTTGGCGGTGGCGAGCATTTTCTGCCAATCGTTGCGTCTGTTCATATTACGCCCAGTATTCTTCGGTTTCTTCCAGTTTCAGGTCGCTCTCCACGATTTCCACGGAATAGCCCTCGGCTTCATACGCATCGGCAATCCGCTCGGCTTCCTTTTCGGAGAGGTTGAATTCGGTCATCTGCACATCATCGGCAAAGACCGCATACTTCACTCGCTTGTTCCTTTTCATATGCTTGGTTTTTTGATTTACTTACTATAATGCAACTATCGTGCCAAACTATTCAGCTGTTTCTATCTTGTCCCAATCAACGGACATAGCGATACCAGTCCCAGGCATAATGACCTTGACCTTCTGCTTCCCGTCAAAGAAATGCGGTTCAGCGGGATACTTCACACCCCTTTTCCACCAGTGTATGTCTTCTTTAAGCGTTATGGTCATATCTTCATAGTTGCAAATCCCGTGCCAGACCGGCCAGCTCCATGGGGTAAAAACAAAACCACCGGACGGCAGGCTTAAAATTATTAAAAAATTTAAGAAAGGCCGGAGAACCCCAGTAACTCCGGCCTTGGTGGACTACAACCCGTCTTCGTTCGGTGTGTCCGTATCTTTCTTGTCCGCCAGCCTTTCAAGGGCATCGGCAATCCGTGAAAGTTGTCCGTTCTGCTCTTTCAGTCCCTCATAGATGTTGATGAGTTGGTGCGGAACATTTGTGTAGAAGTTCACTTCGCAATTGGTCAAAGGCATAGGCATTCTTCTATTGGTTTTTGAGGTAATATCGTTCTGCGGAGTAGCAATCACTTCCGTCCTCTTCCGTGACCTTGCTACCGATTTCCACATAGCCGAGATAGGACATCAAGTCCCTCGCCCAAAGGTGTTCGTGTTTCCAATCTCCCCACTCAATGCTGACCACGATGGCAACTCCGTTCTCCTTCCACACATCGGCATACACTCCGTTGTCTTTGAGGAAGTTATAGATTCGGCTGTCCTCGTCTTTGTCATTGTTGGGGGAGAACACGCAATCCACCTCACGGATTTCTTTCTCCGTTCCGTCAGCACCCTTAACGATAAAGTGCAGACACCAATCGTTGCTCTCCTTGTAGTCCTTGACACGCACCACCTCGCAGACCTCATCGGTCATTTTCCGTGAGCAAAAGCCGTAGCCCTCAACGAGATTCACTTTCTTTCCGATAGGATTGTCAATTCCGTACATATTCTTGTTGTTTGGTTACACTACACTATATGCAATATCCGTGCCAAAAGGTACTCAAGTGCGTACCATATGGTTAGATTTCTCGGTAGACACCCTCGCCATTGGAGAACACGCCGACACAGGTCAGTTCCTTGTAGCCATAGGAACGCTTGAGCTTGTCCACCACCTTGTTCGCCTTCTTGAGCTCAACCTCCCTCCAATCGTCCACGATGCGCTCAAAGGCTTTTTCAAGGTCATACTCATAGGTGTCGCTACCCAGCCTGCACCCTTTCAGTCGGGTGTTGGCGAAGTTGTAGGAACAGCCGAGGAAGTACATAATGTCGCTGATGAGTTCCTGGCGGTTGTGGTTGGAATAGTAGTTGGCATAACCCAGGATTTCGTTGGTCTTGTCCTCCCTATCCACAATGTCAATGCACGCATCCGCATAGTATCCGTTAGTGAACACGATTGCAAGGGTGCTGAAATCATCCTCGTAATCTTTAAGGTATGTGGACGGATAACTCCGGTCATTGTCAAAGGACTTGCCGAGAGCCGGATAGTTTCCGCAATCGTAATCATCATTGGTAACGAGGACGCATCTGCGCTGGAACGAGAAATTGGTGGTACTCATATTCTTTGGGTTTTGATTATATCCTCTATACTGCAAAGTCCGTGCCATACCGGAGAAACCGGAGCTCACGGATATTAAAATTTTTTAAGAATTTTAAGACCGGAGCTTGAGGGTTTTGTTTCTACCCCATCAGTCAAACACCACTCGCCTGTCACGCATTCGGTTGTAGGCTTTCTTGGACTTGTGCTTGACACCGCCACGCATAGACACCTGCTTGCCGAAGAATTCAATCTCCAGCTCACGGCTCGCCTTTTTCATAGCGTGGATATAGTCCTGCGTGGTTATGCGACTTTTCGGTTTCATATCAGGGCAATGGTAACGAATTTTCCATAGAGGTAGGACAAGAGGTCGGCATCTCCGTTCGCCTTGACCACTTTGCCCTTATGCGTAGCCGATACTCCGCAGTCCGCAAAGTACTTGACGAGGGCGATTGCCTCGTTCTCGGTGTCCATAGGAAAGGTACAAGTTTTCATAACGATATATGATTATGCAAAGACCGTGCCGCTACGCATTGTTGTAGCCACGGATTTCCCACTCTCGGCACTTGTCCTTGATGGTGTTCTTCAACTCTTTCGGCAGTTTCTCAAACAGACCGCCGAAACGGGAGTAGAGTTGACCGATGCGGGCGAAGAGGATGGTTATCTGCTTGTCCGTCCAATCGTTGTAGACATAGATGATGCCGTTGTCGGTCAGCTCGAAGCGTTCCGGTCCGTTGGGGTGTCCTCGGTCAATGACATTGGTAAGGACGACATTTCCCGGACCTCCGATGATGTTCTCAATGATGTACTGACGGCTTGCCATATCGTTGGCGAAGTGCTTGGTGCTTTCCATAGTCTGACTGATTGGTTTTACACTTATATATACTCCCGAAATCGGGTTTCCTTTCAATAGGTTGCAAAATTTGTGCCGTATGCCGGTCAATCGTTAATAAAATTCTTTAAAAAATTTAAGTCCAAGGCTCGGGGGTTTTGATTTTACCCCGGAGCGTTGGATAAACCTGGGTATCTCGCGACAACCAGGTTCAACTACATGGTATAACTTATCTTATGCTTTTGAGAAAGGCATCGCAGTCAAGGACACTACCGCTTTCGCCACGGAGGAAATCCATCACTTCTTCGTAGAGTTTCTTCAACTCTTCAAAAGTGCCGTAGACGATTTGCACCTCACGAGCCGCCTGCCCACCGCTCGTGGTAAGCATCAGCCAATTGTTGGAAATGTAGATGCAGTCAGCGGTAGAGAGGTTGTAGGAGTGAAGATTGCTAACGAGCCACTTTGTCATATTCTTTGATTTTTGGGGTTACACCTATACTATTGCAAATCCTGTGCCAAACCGCTAATAAAACATAGAGGTTTCGTAATCGTCAAGGTCTTTGAACTTTGCGACAATCCGCTGGATAAGGGTGCGTTCGGTAGTGATGTACTGGTCTGACTTTTTGTCATAGACTGACATAAGGTCTTCCATACAGGAGAAAACCATAACATCGCCATTCTCGTGCCGGACGGGGTTGCCGTTCTTGTCCACGATAACCCAGTTGTCCTGTGCTTCAAGCAGGAACCTGATTGCGTCTTCGGTCTTGATTTTTCTGTTGTCCATACCTTTCTATATGCAAAGACCGTGCCGGAGCTGCGGGGTAAATTCAAAACCACCGGACAACGGCCTTAAAATTTTTAAAGAAATTTAAAAAGGGGGCTCAATTTCGCCATCTGGAGAAAACCACTCGGTTACTTTACTGTTGCCCCCTTATGTTTCCGACCGCTTACCCCGTCGTCGAGCCCTCATCGTGTTTCTCCCTCAGAGGCCGGGCGGGGTTAGCCATTCCCCCTTCAGCTTTTCTATCCGATTGCGAGGTGGTGGAAAAAGTCCTCTACATCTTCAACGAAGGTCATTACCTCACTGAAAAGCCGTTCCCTCTCTTCCCCTTCGCAGGCCTCGCATTCGTAGTAGAACTTGAGGTCTTTCGCACGAGCCAGGAACTCGTCCCTTTGCTCCTGGATATACTTTGCGAGTTTTGCGTCCATACCCTACTGCATCAAGGTCATAAGCCCCATAAGCCCCATAACCGCCTTTGCATCGCTTTCGGAGTGCATCTCGATTCCGCTGTTGGCGAGCCGTTCCTTGTTTTCGGGGGAAAGTTTGGAATGGACGGCACTGAAGGCATTGACGAACGCTTCAGCCTTTTCGTGTTCCTCCACCGCTTTCCGTTCGATGATTTGGTCATAGACCGCCTGACGGATTTCCTTGGGGAGTTTTTCGATGGCTCTCTTCAGGACACTCTCGTAGTCGAACCGCTCCCAAGTGCGATTGAGGTAGGAGATTTTCGTGTCATTGAGGGCATAGTGCCAACCGCAGTAGTGGGCGGTGTGGCAAAAACCGCTTCGAGTCCAAGTGGTGTAGCAACGGAACTCGATTTCCTCGCCATTGACCTTTGCCGTGAAGTACTGAATGTTTCTCTGCTTGACTGCCATAGTGTGTGATTTTTGGTTGTTCGACTGTAGTATTGCAAAGTCCGTGCCAAAAGCCGGTCTCCAGCTCAACTAAAGCTAAATAAATTTTTTTAAAAACTTTAAGAGAGGAGCGGGGGCCTTTTGATTTTACCCCCGCATCGGCTCAGTCTTCAAAAAGGATATCGCCCGTATTGGGGTCAAAGTCAAAGAAATAGGCGTCCCAGCCGTAGGCATCGTCAAGGGCCTGCAAGAGCTGTCTGACATCGTTTTCCGTGTCCAGCTCGTAGGTGTGATACATTCCCTCGTTGAGCTCTCCGCTTTCAAAGGCCTTGACGGTCGCATGAACTCCGTGTTCGTCTGCGTAGTAGCTGGCCTCTTTGCCATAGACTACCGTGAATTTGAATTTTTTCATATTACCAGCCAATGTCATACCCATTTTCGCAGATTACTTCCCGATTGTTGTCAATAATCCTGTCAATGTATCGTTCGGCATCCGCGATGGTTCTGAAATACACGCGGACAATCTGACACGGGCAGTAGTTTGAGTTGATGCTGATGCACTTGCTCGTTTCAACATACCAGACAAGATAAGGATAGAGCTCGTGGCCTGCGTGCCGCCAGATTGCACACCCGCGATGATAGCGACGCTCCCCGTCTTTGTATTCGTACTTTCCCATAATCAGCACGCATAAGTCCCGCAAGGGGTGTCCATAGTGATATCCTCAAAACCGAGATAGTAGTCGGGGCAGTGTCCGTCAAAATAGACATTGATTACCTCCGTCAAAATCGTTTCGGGGGTGTAATCGCCCTGATACTGTTTGAGGTCGCAGTAGGTGTCATTGACATAGTTCTCGTTGGCTTTGAGGTTGGCGATGAACTCCTCCAACGGCTCAATGAACCAACAGCACTCCATATTCGCCCAATACACACCGCTGGGGTTGTCCTTGCTGACATACTCGTTGCTGTCGCTCTCATAGGTGTAGCCGAAGATGTGAATGAACTTCTTGCCAAGTTCGGAATAAATCTCGTAAAAATCGAGCTCCTGCGGTTTGGATAACGGTTTGAAAGGTGTCATAACTCTGTTTTTTGGTTACAACACCTATAATGCAATATCCGTGCCAAACTCTACAAGTTCAGCACCAACTGCACCCCACCGGATAAGTAGGCACGGAGAAAGTCTGCGAGTGTCCAACCCATCAACTCCGGTGCGTCCGGTTGCCATTCCTTGACAAATCTCCGGAAAGCCGTGTCCTTGTTGTACCGGAGCACCGCCTTTTCATCTTCCGTGAATAGTGGCGAGTAGTCTATCCGGTGCTTGCGTTGCGTGGGGTAGTTCCGTGTGTATCTGCGTGCCATACCTATCTATATGCAACTATCGTGCCACCGACTACCGGAATAAGAAGAAAACTGCGTAGATGATTGTGGCGATGAGGGCGAGGACGAGGAAGGCGAGTATCCATTTCAGAACTCTCGCCCCCTTGTCGCTTACCTCAATGTACGGCATATCTTCGGGGTCCGTGAAACGCCAGGGGTTGATGGGGATGTACATAGGAAAGGTACTCAAGTGCGTACCAATGAGTGCTAATCTTCCTCAACGAAGACGATATGACCGCTCTCGATGCCCTGCCTGCGTTCTTTGGTAGTCCTGCCCGTCCATTCCGTGGCGTACTTGCTCGTGGTCTTGCTGTAATCGTGGTCGGAGGTCAGATAGAGCCGTCCGCCCATTCTTACTGCGATGAGGGAGTCATAGGACTGAAAAGCGGTTCCGTGTTCGCAACGGAGTTCGTACTGGTTGGCAACGGGGCGCCAACTGCGGGGGCTCTGAAGGTTGGACACATTCAGGATGGCTCCCAACTGACGGAGGAGGTCGGATTTCTTGATGGTCTGTCGCATAGTCTGTCTATTTTTCAAGGTCTTTTTTGTAGTCTTCAATCGCCCATTTCCACGCACTGATGATGAGGTAGGACGCACCGATGAGGAGGATATATTCCATAGTCCGATTTTTTGAGTTCACACTATATAATGCAAAACCCGTGCCATTAGCCCACTAAAGGAACCGGACAGCTCAAATAAAATTTTTTAAGAACTTTAAAGTCAAGGTGTGGGGGTTTTGATTTTACCCTCCACACCTATCGGTTAAGCCGTAACCACCTCGGTATCGTAGATTTCCATTCCCTGATACTTGCGGAGGGCGATATCCATAGCCGTGTCCTCGGTGGCGGCTCGGACGATGGTGTAGACCTTGACACCGCTGGGGGTGGCGAGGGTAACCTTGAAGGTCAGGAAGCGAGGGGTGTAGTGCTTGCTCATAGCGAATTGGGTTTTTGGGGTTGAACTTTTGTCTTTCTGTATTGTATATTGCAACTTCCGTGCCAAACTAATAGTTGGGCCACTCAAAAGTTGCGACACCACGATAGACCTCGAAGTCGACCGGCGTGTCGTGCTCGATGGCGTCCGCAAGTTCACGGAGGAATTCAGCGGTGTAGCCATAGTCGGAGGAGATTTTGATGCGGACCTGGGGAATGTAGTCCTCCGGTCCGTTGTAGGCTCTCTGCCTTTCAAGTTCTTTGCCTTTTGCCATTGTACTGTGTTTTCCTATGTAAGAGCAACATCCGTGCCAAACTCCGGTGTGCAGCTCAAATAAAATTTTTTAAGAACTTTAACATCCGGATTTGGGGGCTTTGATTTTACCCCCTTACCCGTTGTAGTTCAGGACATTACATCGCAGGACTTCGGCGATGGATGTGAGTTCAATGCTGTCAATCTTGCTCCAACCTTCGCACACGGCTTCAAGGTGGAGTTCTGCGAGGCGTTTTGCCATGTTCTCGTTCTCGCTATTGACAAACAGCCGTTCTCTGCCAACGCTGTATTGGCTGTGATAGATGATTTTCCAAATGGTTGCCATATCTATTTCTTTTTGTTCTTCCTTTCCTTTGCCCGTCTTTCCCGTCTGCGTTCCTGACCTGACGAATAATCTGCCATAGGGATAACTTCAGGCATACGGTAGGTGATGAGGTTCGCCATTTCTCTTTGGGTGAGCGGAGAATGGACTTCGTTGAGCGGAGTTTCGTTTTCATCTATGACCTCAACGACCTTGCTCCCGTCAATGACCGCCTTGTTGTCAATGATTTCCACGGGCATATTGTGCTTTTCAGCCTCGGCTTTCAAGGCGTTGAGAGCGAGGGACATTTTCGGTGTGATTGTCATTGGCATATCTATTTCTTTTTGTTGTAGTTCCAAGACTTGAAGATGCTGTGCCACGCAAAGTCGGGACAGCCGAGGTTGTGGTAGAATGTGCACCTGTCAGGTCTTTCGCAGGTCTGGTTGAACTTGCAAAAGTAGCAGGTCTTTTTCTTATAGTCTTTCATCTTCCGTGCCATACCTACATAGATGCAAAACCCGTGCCAAAAGCCGGACAGCTCGTTCTTAAAGATTTTTAGGAATTTTAAGGGTTTGGGGCGGGGATTTTGTTCTTACCCCGCCCCTGCCCATTAGCCGTAGACCAACTCCCCGAACACCGCACACTGCAAGAACGCATCGCCGGTGTAGAGGTCATCGTTCTCTTCCACGAGGTCTGCCCAATGGCGGGGGTACTTGTCGCGCAGAGTTTCAAGACCGCGCTGAATGTCGGCAAGCGTGAGGTGGTGCTTGGCGGACTTGGGGAAATCCTTGATGTCCAGCAGGAAGCCGTCCTCCTCCACATCGTCATCGTAGAGGTCATAGACCATAATGCCCTTGCCCTGCATAAGCCCCCTCGCCCACTTGTCCTCTCGGTACTCGCACCCCTCAAAGAGGCCCTTGTCATCATCGGACTTGAAGGCCTTGACTACCGGCCACTCGTTCCCGTAGGTGGCGACAGAGAGGAGATTGACGAGGTTTTCGTGGTTGGTGAGGAAATCGTTGATGGTAAGCATAGTCTTTGGGTTTTGGTTACGCCTATGGTAGTGCAATTTCCGTGCCACTCCGGACCGGTAGCTTAATAAAATTCTTTAAAAATTTTAAGACCGGATGCCGGGGGTTTTGTTCTTACCCCGGCTCCTGGTCAGTTCCACTTAACGGAGTCGCAAGTTATGGGTAGTTCCCTGTCCTTGACCGTGACCTTCAGCCAATTCCCGTCCGCTCTGATGTGGAGTATTCGGTCATCGGCTACTTCGTGTTCCCACCGAATGTCGTTCTCATCGTAAAAGACCAACTTTGCCATATCACTTGGTTTTCTTGTCCTTGGGTTTCACAAATCCGCAGAAGCCGAAAATGACCATAGCGGAACTATTGTAGCGACCTATCTTGCAACCTTCCTTGTCGCACCACTCCTTGCAGTTGTTGCACGGCTCGTCTGCTTGCGGTTTCATACTACGGAATGTTTTTGAGGATTGAACGGAAGAAGGACTGGGGGCAGTTTTCAAGGAGTATCGGCTCATCGTTGTCAAACTCCACCCAATAAGGAACACGATTGGTGTGGAACTTGATTGTAGTCTTGTCGGTATCCTCGTTGAAGATGAGGAAATCATCGTCCCTTGCCACATTCTTGGGGGTAAGGGTAATCTCCATTCCGTCCTTGATTTTGCTGATGACTTCGCTGAAAAGGCTCATATCTTGTTGATTTCGTTGATGATGAACTCCAACTCACGGACGACGGCACGCTCGCCAATCTCCTCGTTCTCCTCGAGGGTGTGGTTGAGGATAGCCATAACCTTGTCTTTGAGCAGGTAAACCATATCGTTCTCCGTCCCGTTGTCGAAATCGTTGTCCCAAATGTGGGCATCGGTGGGAATGTAAATCTTGGGGTACTGACCTTTTGCCATAGTGCTTGATTTTTTGGGTTTCACTACTATTATTGCAAATCCCGTGCCAAAAACTACCGGACAGCTCAATTAAAATTCTTTAAAAACTTTAATACGGGAGGGCGGGGGTTTTGTTCTTACCCCGCTACTTGTTCTCCCGGATTTCCCACGACTTGTCGCCTATCCGTGCGTACTCATTGACGAAGAAACTGCGGTCAAATTCGCTCTTGCCTTCCGTGTCCTTCTCAACGGCTTCCAGGAACAACTTTTCCATCCGCTTGTTGATGTATGACAAATTGTCCGACGAACTGACAATCTGACGGGTGTGGATGGTGTCGGTATCAACCCGCTCTATCAGCACATACTTTTTCATAAGGTGATTTTCTCCCCTTCCTTGATGGTGTAGAACTCGTCCCCGTCAGACCATTTCATCAGGGCGACATACAACTCAAAAGCCTGCTCAATGGTCAGACCTTCGGGGACCGGCGTATCCGCAAGGAGTTCCGCCATACAGACCTCGCTCTCGTCAAGGTACAGGTCCTGGATTTTCTTGATGATTTCTTCCATATACTATCAGTCTAAAAATCTGACAAAACCGCTGTGCTGTACCTCGTGCTGTGCGACATACTTCACGGGGATAATGACCAACGCACCGCTGAACACGCACTCGGACGGCTCTGCCTTCAACTCCGTGAAAGTGGAGTAGGAAACGGCGATGTATGCCTCCTCGTTGATAAATGCCTTGTAGTATGCAACGACTTTCATAGCGTCCTCCTTTTTCCTATACTACTGCAAATCCTGTGCCAAAAGCCGGGAGCTCATTACTAAAATATTTTAAGAATTTTAGCGGAGCTGTTCAGGTCTTTTGTTTTTACCCTGAATGTTTGGCACGGAGTTTGCATTATATAGAGAAAACGAACGATATGAAAGACGCAAAAGCAATTGTTGAAAACGCAAAACGGGAAATCATTGACATTATCTGCACGATGATGCGGAAGATTGACGGATATCGTGAAACGGGGAAGAAACGGTTGATGACCACCGAGGGGAACGAGGTTTCCCTGCTTGACGAGGAGTTTCTGTCCTTTGGCGAGATGCCGAGAGTGAAAATCGGTTGGTTTGACTTCTACACGCAGGAGTGCTACGAAGAGGTCGGGCTGAACGAACTCCGGCTCAACGCAGACGGCTCGCTCGTGTTCCTCGCCAACAACTTTGACGATGAAATCAACCCCATTGACCTTGCGAGCGAGGACCTGATGAGCATAGCGTATTTCCTGCAAGGATTTTGGGAAGTACTACCGTAGTTAAACATAATCACGCTGCTTTTTGGGGGCCTGGCGCACGATGCCGGGTTCCCGCTTTTAATACCGAGCTCCGGAGGTTTTGTTTCTACCCTCCGGCTTTGGCACGGGATTTGCAATAATAGAAGAAAAACCAAGCACTATGTTCAAAACCCCCACCACAAGAGAGGTACTGCAAGAACTCTACGAGAACCTTGAAAAGCAGTACGAGGAAAACCGAGATGCCGCCTACAACAAAGGTCAGTACAACCCAGTAGCCGAAGCAAGGGCGAGCGGAATCCACACGGCTATGGCTATGATTGTCGGCATTGAGAACAGGTACGGCATCTAACACCACCGAGATATGAAAGACAACGAAATGCTCCGTAAAATCAGGGAGAACGAGGAAAGGGAGTGCCGAGAGGTTGTAATCAGGGTTTTTGAGGCATTTGCCGAGGGGAAGAATATATCCGTCCGTCCTGCCAACGCAAAATCCTACCTTGAAACCATCAAAAGACTTTTAGGATATGAAGGATAACGAAAGAATGATACTGCGGGCTGAGGCGAGGAACGCGGTCAAGGATGTCAGGAACGCCAAGACCGATGAGGAAGCGACGGAGATTATCGGCAGGCTGATGCGGAAGCACTACTCCGAGGGATACCAGGAGGGGTATGACAACGGCTACGGCGACGGTTGGGAGAACGGAAACATGGGGCTGAACTGATACGGCACGCATTTTGCACTATTAGAAGAAAACGCAAGAGTATGATTACACGCCACCACAACAACACCAACATCCACTACATTTTCTACGGAACACCGGTCAATGACAGATACAAGCACAACGCACCATACAAACTGACCGTTGAGAGTTGGAAGGTGAAAGACCTTGAAAAGATAGCCAAAACCGGCGAATTCACCTACCACGAGCCGGAAATGTGGATGGAGAAGTGTGCCACGAGAGAGCCAGGATACGATATCGTGTGCAAGGTTGAAAAGATTGAAAAGGTTACCGAGGTGACTACCTGGACGCACGAGGATATCGCCCTTGAAGATGTGGCACGATAGTTGCAATAGTATAACCAAAAAAAACACAGACACAATGCTTACCATCATCATCGCATTCTACCTTTCGTTCTCCGTCCCTATGGTGAACAACGCACCCCGTCAGCCGATGCTCGCCCCCAAGACCGAGTTCTACAACCTCGCCACCGCCAAGACCAACAAGCGGAGGAAGTAGTATGAAATCCAACGAAGTCAAAATCAACGGGGAAATCGTCCCGTGCAACGATGTTCAGGAAATCAGACTCATCGTGCAGGACGGGGAGCTCAAGCGACAGATAACCTACTACCGGCAAGAACCCGTCTTTGAGGTCGTCAAGGTCGTGGTGGACAAGGACGTGGGCTACAGCATCGAGAAGAAAGTCCGGAAGGCCTATATGAAAAGCCAAAGGTCCGTGGGGTAGAAACAAAGGCCCCACGGCTGCTTTTTAACGAGAAAGGCCGGTTTGGCACGGGATTTGCACTTATGGAAGAAAACGATGACTATGGAAAGGGTATATATCATCAATGTCAACGATGTCTTCTCCTACCTTGACAACCATGGGATTGACGAGGAGGAGATGATGCGGGTTATCATGACCATGGACGAGGACACGTGCAAGGAACTGGTGGAGAAGTCAAGGGACGACTACTCCGAGGGAATGACCATCGAGCAGTTTGAGTCCGACTTCAACTACGACCCGGACGGAGTTTACAACAGCGACAAGTATTACCTCCGCTTCTTCTGACAACAAGCCACGAGGGTAAAATCAAACCCCCCGTGGCAGTTCTCTAAAATTTTTAAAGAATTTTATTATCATCCGGCAGCTCATTGGCACGGAACTTGCACCATTAGAAGAAAAGAGAAAGACTATGAACTACAAAGTTATCTTTGACAGCTGCTCCCACAAGAACCTTCAATTTGCCGGTTTCACTTTCAACGGCAAACCCAGCTCCCGTCTTTGCAATGGGCTGATTATGAGCAGATACGCTGCGGTAACGATTAAAAAGATGTTGGAAACCCTCAGCAATGTAAATAATGTCCGTATTGCGAAGTTTGACTGCACCGAGGGGGAAAAAAAGTCTGTCAATGCCGAGAACGCAAGGCTCGTCAACACCGAAAATCGTTTCTACTCGGCATAGTACGGCACGGAATTTGCACTATCAACCATAAAAACACCAAGCACTATGGCAGACATCAGCAACATCGCACAAGGTCAGATGGTTCTCCACTTCAACCCCCTCACTATGGACAAGCCGAGGGTGTGGGTTAAGGTTGAGGGGAACGGCAACACCGAGCCGAGCCTTTTCGTTGACAATCAGGCACTCGTCAGGCACTGCGTTCACGGAGATAGCCCAGCCCCGTCCGAGAGGTGGATGATGGGCGACAAGTTCTACGGCGAGATGGTGCGGAAAGGCGAGTTCGTCCCCGTAGCCGACTTGAACGAGGTCAATTCCATCTGCGAGAGCAACGGGTGGAGCAGGTACGAGGTCAATCTTGGATTTTAGGCTATGATACCGCACGGAAAGCGAGTTGAATACGAGGACGACCTGATAGCGGTCTACAACGAAAAGGATGAGGTGGTGGAAAAGACCATCGTGGACTACTCCGCCTACAAGGACACTCCCTACAAGTGGAACGAGGCGGGCGGGTACTATGACCTCCCCCACGGCTACAAGATGGTCTGTTTCGCCTAGTTTGGCACGGAACTTGCAATATCAGTTTAAAAAAAACCGAGCGAGGAATACGATGCCGACTGATACAGTCTAATGCGTTAGGACCGAGGTCACGGCTGTTAAGTAGGAGTTCGGATGTGCCTGATAGTCGAACGTACGGCTGTCAGGCTTTTTCTATGGGGCAAGGCCGGGCATATCCCCCCGCTACCCCCTCCCCTGAACCCCCTCCCCTCCGGGCCACGGGGGTTTTTTGCATATACGGGCGAACAGTTCGTCGAAAATATTTTTCCCCAAATTTTTCGTTTCAAAAACTAGCCTTCAAAAACACGGCCGTCGAAAATATTTTTCCCCAAAAAATCGGTTCCAAAAAGTGACCCCCCTTAAAAATGTCAAGTTTCCTGCGTAGATTACTTGACGCTAAAGTAGGCATCGTAAAAAAATTTTCCCGCCAAAAAATCGGCCTAAAAAAGTGACTCCCCCTAATTTTCCCCCTAATTTTCGGCATTTTTCTCCTGGTCATGCCGAAATTCCGAAGGTACCGTATCCGAGATTTTTCACCAGGGTTTCGTTAACGGAAAATCTTTTCTATAAAAAAATTTTTCCGTTAGGTTTTTACCATGGGGAATCCGTCCTCTGGAAGTAGGCATCGCCAAAAAATTTTTTCCCGGAAAATTTTGGGTTGAAAAACGGTTCCCTTTTTTCTTCCCCGGATATTTATTGACAGCTAAAATTGATTGACATGGTAAAATACATTCATCGCTTCAAGACAGTGGAGGATTTCAACAACGAGTACTACGAGAACGTTCAGCAGACAACCGTGAGCGGGCTTAGCTGGGGTGGTGACGGTGACCTTTTTTTGAACACCGGGTTTGACGCGGAAACGAACAGGTACATATGGTCCAACACCAACCCCGAATACGAAGATGAAGTCTTTGAGACCGTTGAAGAAGTTCCGGATGTTGAGCACGGGTTTGTTCAATACATATATGACGACGGATGGGAGGAATGGGACGTTGATGGTGGGGATTACTCAATAGTGACGACAACCGTTTCAAAGCGCGTGAACCACTATCTTGAGCCGTGGCTGTCTTCTACCGTAGGAAGGGGTGTGGACTACAATTTCAAATACGAGGGTGTTGACCTTGGACTGCCTAGCGGGACAATATGGGCCACAACGAACGTAGGTGCGAGGAGACCTGAGGATTACGGGAACTACTATAAGTGGGGGGAGACGGAGCCGAACCCTCCTTACATATGGGACAACTACATTTTCTCCGGGTACGGTACAGACCACCCTGGCAAATACAACAACAGTGACCATCTGGAGTACCTTGAGCCAGTTGATGATGTTGCGCATATCGTGATGGGCGGAGAATGGGAGATGCCTAGACTGAGCGATTTCATGGAACTGTTGAACAACACGGACAGCGCATTTACGGCCTTGAACGGGGTCAGCGGTGTGAGTTTCACTTCAAGGTCCGACGCGACGAAGTCAATATTCATTCCTGCTGCCGGTGGATACCTTGGAGAATATACTGGAAGTAAATATGTTGATAAATTTGTCGGGGAGACTGAAGCCTTGTTCTTGTGGACGTCACAGCAAGTAAGTTACCCATGGATGGCGGAACTGGTTTACGGAGGGGAAGACGGCATCTCCGAGGGAAACGCTGATATAAACATACGGAGTAACGGTTTCTCTGTCCGCGGAATAATGAAACCATAAAGGGTTTGTCATGGCAAAGGAAAAGAACAAGGAGCGCCATCACTATCTTAACTTCTATGTGAGGTACCTCTCTTCCACCAGGGAACTTCTCGCCACTTCGCTTGAGATGTATTCCAGGACGATGAGGGAGATGGGATATCGGTACCGTGACAGGGACGAGAACCGGGAAGTGTGGGATACCGTGGTTGCCGACGCGAGGGAGAAGCTTGACCTCATTGAGAAGGTTAACCACGTGCTGGCCTTGGAGGGCGACGAGTTCAAGGACGAGGCGGAGAAGCTGTTGTACGGGACGCAGAAGTAAGAAAAACGGGAGCGATGCTTAGTCGTTCCCGTCTTATTTTGTCTTTTACAGACCCAGCCAGCCCTTTGTCTTCTCCCAGCCGTTCCTTATCGTGTCTCCGGCGAATTCTCTGTCGATTGACTGTATCGCCATGTAAATCCACTTGGAGGCGTTTTCCAGTTCCAGCGCGTCGGCCTCTTTCTTAATGGCCCACAGCTGCTTGTTCAACGCTCCCACCCGTTGTGCGCGTTCCTTTAGTCCTGGGGCATTCGCCTGGTTCATCGCCTGTCCCTGCGTGGTCATCTGTCCCTGGTTCTGCGCGACGACCTCCTCAATGGACTCCCTTATCATCTTTTTAAGTTCGTTCTCCGTTACTTTCATGGTCTTTTCCTTTCCCTATAAATATTTATCGACATGAAAAAGATTAGGCTTACATATGGCGAGCTCCGGGAGATGATAGCGGAGGCCGTGGCGGAGGTTGGCATGCCGATGATGGGGGTGGTCGGAAGAAGGGAGACCGGAAACGTCGAGGACCGTCGCGGGCAGGTGATGTCGGCCAATGACCAGCTGTACAACCTGTCGGAGAAGCTTTTCGCCAAGTACTATGAGGCGGAGAAAGCGTTCACCTCTGAGGATTTCAAGGCCATCTTTTCGGACAGGAAGGTCGGGCAGGCGTACAACTCGGCGACACAGTTCCTCAGCTACGCGAAACAGACGCTGGGCAAGCCGATGGCGATGACCGGATACCGGATGCGCCAGGGAATGAGGAAGGTCGGCGATGCGGTGAAGGGCCTTGTCAACGAACAGGACTTCCAGGTTCCGGTTCCGACGATTGAGCCGATTACCCTAACGCCTGAAAGGAACGCGGCATTCCTCAGCTATGAGAAGGGGAAGCTGGTTAACTTCATTAAGAACGGGCTGGTGAACGCCTGCAACCTATTCTGCCAGGATGTCAGGGAGAAGGTCATGGCGGCTACCCAGGGACAGGTCAGGTGCGGGGAGGCCATGAAGTCCGTGGAGAGCTCGTTCAGTTTCCTGTCGTCCATCATCAATATGTACACCATGGGCTACACGCAGGGATAATGGTATGGTCTGGCGCCTTCGGCGTAGATACAATAAACCCCGGAACATCGTCCGGGGATTTTTTATTCGGAAAAAAACGGATTTTCTCCGGTTTTCCACGTATCAACTGCCTTGTGGGTGTACTTGTTCTTCCAGTCAAAGCATACCCTTTCAAGTGCGTCCACGAGAGCCTTTAGCGGCTTGTTCTTTTCAAGGTCGTCGCGGCTCTCAAGGTCTTTGATGTAATCGTAAATCGGGCTCAGGAGTTCTCCGCCGGATTTCGCATTCTCCCCACCGTAACGTTTCCTCGCCGAAGTATGGCAGTCGTCGTTCTTTGATTTCCATGGAATGGAACCTGGTTTTCCTGGGTTCGTGAAACCTGGGTCAAGTCCGTAGGGGGAATAACCCCTTGCTTTCTGGCGTATCTTGTCCATCCTTTCGTCCGATTCCGGGGTTCCGGTCCCTTGATATTGACGGAGGCCGGAACCAACATAATCGATGTGTGACTCTTTGATGGCGTTCTGGACCATCTCCCTGATTTCGTCAACCGAGGTGTGGACCTTCTTGCCCGGGAAATGGGCCTTCGTTCCCTTGTTGTCCTCGTCTGATTCAAAATCCTTCTTGTCCTTCTCCTTATCCCGCTCGGACTTCTTCGCCGCGCAGTACTCGTCCCAGGTCATGTGCTCGTACGGGTTCTTCGGCTTGAAACCTTCCCCGTTGAAATGTACCTTGACTCCCTTGTTGTCCTCGTTCAGACCGGCTATTCCCTCGTCCGGGTCAAAGTATCCGTCGTTGAAATAGATGTTGAGGGCGGTCTCCATGACATCGGAAACAACCGGTGGAAGGTCGTAAATGCCTGCATCCCAACCAGTTACCTCAATCTCATCCGGGTCGTCAGGAACATCGTAGCTTCCCCTCATCCCCTGGCTCTTGCTGTAGTTGACCTTCACCGCGACCGGCCAGATGTCACCGAAGTCGCCACCGTCGTCAAACATCTCCATGTCAAGGCCCTTCTCCTCGACCGCCTGCTGGAAAGCCGCCATCTGGTCGTCATCCTCCCACGGGTTGAAGGCAATCTCCTTTGAGTCGTCACCGTATTCCGAATCCATGTACCCCATGTTTCCGTGGTCGTCGAAGCTCCCGCCATACGCCTCCTTGAGAAGCCTGGCGACGGAATAGGAAATGAAATCCCTGAGACCTTCCTCGTTAAGCTTTATCTGTCTGTTCTTCATCTTCGTACATATTTTACAATAAATATCCTCGGTATTCGATAAATCAGGCTATTTATACTTGGTATTGTATCTAAATGGGTAAAAAGAAGAAATATGTGCTGAAGGAAAGCGAGCTCCGGGAAATCATCCAGGAAATGGTTCTCATGGAACTGTACAACCCGGATGACTACAAGGGGATGTACACTCAGAACTATCCAGGAAAGGTGCCGAATGTTGGTGATGCTGTTAACGGTGTGTGGAACCTAATAAAAGGTATCCCAGGAGCAGCTGTGGATGACTCATTCAAGGAGCGGGTGGCAAATAGCGACAGTGACTGGATGCAGTGGCTCCTTAATGCCCTTGGTGCCCAAAAAGCCGGGACATCCGGACCTGATTGGGTACAAGACTGGTGGAACTCAACCAAGCTTGGCGGTACCGGTGCTGGTGTTGATTTCGGAGCGAACGCTGATGCTCACCAACAACTAAATGTGAACTACGCGTGTCAGTACATAAAGTCAATTGCGAAAGCCAGGCCCGGAAAAGAATGTGCGAAGTACGTCCGTATGGCCCTGAACCGCGGAGGACTTGGGCTTCCTCACGGTATGTCGGCCCCATCTGCAAAGGACTATCTCAGGGTTCTTCCGGCGAATGGCTGGGACGAAATTTCACCAAGCGAGGCCGGGCAACCGTGCGATGTGCTTGTTGTCGGGCCTTGTGTAGACAGCGCTGGTGGAAAACACCCGTGGGGACATATGGCCATGTGCATCGGTGGCGGTGGCTGGGTATCCGACTATGTACAAAGAACTTGGCACGGACTGACGGGTGAACCTCCTGTCGGAACATACCACTTCTACCGCTATCGGAACAGAGCGTAGAAAAACACCCGAAAAATTAGTTAAAAGCCCTGGGGAAACCCGGGGCCTTTTGATTGAGGAGACTATTTATGGGTGATAACTATATCGTTTCAATGGCAAGAAATAAGCATCTTATTAACGTACATACGGGTACCGGGACCACAAGCCCTACCGGAGCCAGTCTATATCTGGGTGAGATAGCAGTACAGCATACGCCGGACAATCCAGCCCTGTGGATAAAGATGGGGACAGGTGAGTCCAGCACGGATTTTGAGAAATTCATCGGCGAGACGGAAATCCTTGGCCTTATAAGCGGTGCGACGGACATTGCCCCGCTGTCGGCTGCGGTGATAAGCTTTTCGGCTGGCGTCAGGTCTGATGAATATGTAATCGCCGCCGCCCTTAACACCCTGAACGACCGCATTGACGAACTGTCCGGAGGAACTGGAGGCGGAGGGGCCGATGTAGCTCCACTTTCCGGTGCGGTCGTAAGCCTTTCCGCGGCCGTCGTAACCATCTCGGCGGACAGTGGTGTAAGGTCCGACCTCCAGGCCCTGTCATCAGCAACCCAATCGCATATCAGCGACACCGATGTTCATGTGACGACCGCACAGACTGCAGCCTGGAACGGTAAGCAGGATGCGATAAACGACCTGACAACGATTAGAAACAACGCAAAATCCGGAGCATCCGCATATACGGCTTCACGGCCCTGTCTTCGGCAACGGTCTCCCATGTATCCGACACCGGGAAACACCTTCCGACCGTATCATCCAGTGACAACGGGAAGGTCCTTACCGTACAACAGGGAAGCTGGACCCCGAAGACACCGATAACGGTCTACGGAGGAACCGACACGCCAGGAAGCGACCTCGGGAACAACGGGGACATCTACCTCCAGTCAAATCCTGTCATCATCTACGAAACGGACGGAACGACGGGACTTCTCGGACATAATGATACAGATGTGGCCGGTAACTGGCAGCTCGAGAACCTTGACCTGACCCCGTACAAAGAAATCAGGTGCTACTTCAAAAGCTCAACATTGACCGCCGCTACCGGATATACTCCATCTGTTGTCGTGACTGTTCCGCTTGATGATGCATCGGTGTCTTCCGCTTACGGGTATGTCGGAAGTACGATGACGCCCCTTCCTTGGAACAGGAACAGGGAATATTTGGTGTCCTGTGCCGTTGACAGTACGAAGACCAAGTTCCAGGTCGTACATCAGAACACCTTGTGGGATGTTACAGCCAGCGACGCAAACTCTGACGGTCGCTACCTCTATAAGATTGAAGCATATGTTTAAAGCTGATGGGGAACTATTTGAAGGTTGACGGACAGTGGATTCCTACAGCCGTGATATATGTAAAGGAAAGCGGGACCTGGACGGTTTACAGTCAGGCCTCTCTTGAAACGTATATCAGCGGCCAGTCCTTGTCGTTCGGCGGATACATCAGTGGAGACCATACGCTGTCAATCGTCGGAATTCAGTCAATGACCGGTGAAACCTATTCATTTTCAGCTCTTTACGATAACAGGACGGTGGTTACGAATGCATGTACCTGGTCGGTTGTCAGCGGTGGAAGCTATGCGACCATGATAAGTGCCGGAACGATTGGGATTTCAACCGCCGCAACCGGAGAAAGCGTTACCGTTTATGCCGAATACGAAGGCCTTTCCGCGACGACGAGCATCCTTGTGACCTATCAGACGGGTATCACGGCGAGCACGGAGACGGAAATCGTGACCGACGAAAGTGGAAACACGACGACAACGACCACGACGACCACAGAGAACGAGGACGGTTCTTCCGAGGTTGAGACCACCGTTATCATTACCGACGAGAGCGGGAACACCATCGGAAGCCAGGAGACCACGCAGAACAACAATGCCGACGGTTCCTATGATAGCACGTCGACGACCTATGACGAGAACGGCGACCCTACGGAGACTGTCAACGCTTCCGGTGATACGGACGGTAATGTCAACACCCAGGGGATTGAGTATGAGAATGGCGAGCCTGTCGTAACTGCTTATACCATTGACACTTCCGAGAACCCTGATGGTGAGAAGAACTACAATGGCGACGGTGTCAACACCGAATACTATGCGTTTGACATGACGCACGGTTTCGTCCTCCACATGCATTTCACGATAAACTTCAGCCAGCAACCGGCAGGACAGGACGAAAACCACCATAACATCCTGACGATGAAACGCGCATCGCCGTCTCCTTGGTATGGTTTCCAAATAAGGCAGACTGGTAACAACAAGTACATTCAGCTTGGTACACAGTTCAGTAACGGGTCAAATGTAAACACACAGGTTCCAAGTGCGGCCACGGCAAGCGCAAATACCGCTGAATATGACCTTACGATTACCTACAACCCGACGGCGAGCACCAATTCATTCGTCTGTCGCAACAACTTGACAAGCACCAATGTCTATACGAGCAACAATAAGTTCCCGGACATTGACGACCTTAAATATCTGAAAGTCACCATCGGTTATGCCATGGATGCAAATGGTGACCCGTTCAGGTATTCAAACATAAATGTTTTTGACTTTAGTCTTGTTCGGACATGACGATTTTGCCACGATGTCCGTTTATAATACTATTTATACTTACTAAACAACTAGAAGCTCATGCCAAGGAAAAAGCATCTTATTAACGTACATACGAGTACCGGCACAACCGCCCCTACTGGAGCCAGTCTATATCTGGGTGAGATAGCAGTTCAGCATACTCCGAACGACCCGGCCCTCTGGATAAAGGTCGGTACAGCCAACACAAGCACCGAATACGAGAAGTTCATAGGTCTGACAGAAATTGTCAGTCTCATTGAAAACGCGGAACTTGTGCTTGGCAGCGGGTACACATACTCCGGAATACCGTATGTCAACAGTGCGACGTCCATAGCCGATGCGTACAGCGCGTTGACGTACGAGCTGATTGAGGACGAGGAAACCATCGCTGACTCAATGAACGACCTTAACGGGAGGATAAACACCCTGACAGCGAACACAACCGAAATATCCGGAGCCGTCATGTCGTTATCCGCAGCTATCGGAGACATTCACGTTGACATGATTCTCGGTAGCGGGTATACTTATTCAGGAATTTCCTATGTCAACAGCGCGACAAGCTTGGCTGATGCATACAGCGCGGCTACGGATATACTCATAAAACTGTCCGGTACTGTTGAGGATGATGAATATGCAATTGCTGCCGCTTTCAATGATGTGAATGACAGGATTGACGAGCTGTCCGGTAATTCATTCAACCCGGCACCGCTTTCTGCGTCGGTTGTTAATAACCTGCAAAACATAACTGCTCTTTCCGCTTCAACAACTGGTCTTTCTGACGGCCTTGACACCCTTTCCGGTGCAACAACCGGTCTTTCTGGAGCTGTGGTTGCAATCTCCGCGGCCATGGCTGACATCAAGGTGGACATGGTTCTCGGTAGCGGATATACATACAGTGCGATTCCTTATGTTAATAGCGCAACGCTGATTGCGGACGCTTACAGCGCATTGACCAACGAGTTCATCAAGACCGAAAGGACCGCGGCTGAGGCTGTTAATGATTTGAACGATAGAATTATTGAACTGTCCGGGGATACAACTACCCATACTGCCACCACAATTACGAACGGAACATCATCACAGATGCACCTTCCTACGGTCACATCGTCAGATAATGGAAAAATACTTATGGTCAGCGGTGGTATATGGACCTTGACAACCCCAGTTTCAATCTATCAGGGTGGTAGTGAGCCAGCACAAAACCTCGGAAACGATGGAGACATATATCTAGAGATTTAACATGAGCAGTCAAGTAAGCATAACGTCAGCAATAACAGTTACCCCATCTGTAGCTCTTGGTGGGGTGTATAGTGCTGTATCAAGCACCGCTTACGTCATTGGTCAGGGAACGGGAAATGTTGACGGGTATTCCTATATGACTCTGGCGCTAGGTTCGAATGCAGAGTCATATTACGAATGGGGCTTTGACCTATCAGAAATACCGCGTGGCTCGGTAATAAATTCTGTATCGTGTCAAGCAAGATGCCTTATTACACAGAGTGGGGCAAGTTATATTACAACAAGAAAAGTCCAGTTATATACCGGTGAAGGGACAGCAAAAGGAACCGGTACAACAATAACTGGTTTGCACGCAACACCAAGAACACTAGACTGTGGTTCCTGGACAAGGGAAGAGTTGGACACGTGTAGAATACGTTTTACCGCTATTAGGGCAACTGGCAACACTGGGACCAGTATCCAGGTTAGGGTTTTTGGTGCTGATTTAACTGTTGGTTACGAATTTAATGGGGAAGCATTTGATGTTTCTGCAAGTAGTTCGTATAGTGGGGCAAGCGTGGTTCCTGCTAATCAAGAAATTTGTTCTGGGTCTGATGCAACATTAAAAATTTACACAGATAAAGTAAATAAAATAATCGTTGAAGACAATAATACTGTTGTAACAAACAGTTTAACGTTTGTGGAGTCACCATCGGTTTATTTACATTGTCACCCAAGTTCTTTTGATGAAGAGAATTCTGTCTATAACAGTGTATACTCCACTTACGTTAAAGAAAATGGTTTTAACCCTTGTCACAATACAACCAGGTGTGCGTTGTATGCGTTGACTGGAAATGGCGTGAGTTCCTATATGTATTACAATTTTGACTGTAGTTCAATCCCGAATGATGCAATAATTGAAGCTGTTGCGTGCCGTGCCAGATGTACAATCCAAAATAACCGTTTCACTACTGGGTCTGCCAACACCTTTTTTCAAGTGTGTATTGGAACATCGGGTGTTAGCGGTCAAATTGGTGTTACAGGAACTACTACTTCAATGAATGCAACGACAGGCCCAATAAATGGAACCAGTACGATAACAGGATTAACCAGAAGTGACCTTGACAATATTAAAATAAAATTCCAGGCAAAAAAGAACAGTGCTTCAGCCAGTACGTTATCAACGTTTAGCTTTTGGGGGGCAAGCCTTTCCGTTAAATACAAAATGCCATCCGGATATTCGTATTATGCTTATACCATATCCGGGATAGATGATGACCATGTTATACTGGTCTCCGAAAAGCCAGGTGGAACAAAAGTCAAAATAGCCGGTGACTGGGTTGATGTTGGAACTGTGTGGGTCCGGGAAAACGGAAACTGGGTTGACCGTACAGCTGACTATGAAACAATATTTTCCTCAGATAAAGTGTATGTAAGAAAACCACTCCCGACATAATGTTTAGTATATAACGGATTATTTATTTAAAAACACTGACCATGAAACAGATAAGAATTACGGAAAACGAACTCCGTAGCATGATATACGAGGCGGTGAGAAGCCGACTGAACGAAGAGCGGAGCGATGAGACGGATTCGAAGATTAAGAACCTGATTTCCTTCCTCCATAACGCGCAAAAACCGGTGAGGGAAATTCACTGGAACACCAAGGAATACGCGCTCCACAAGACCACGGACGAGGCGGTTGCCGACCTTTGCACATGGGAGGATGGTCTGGCCGAGGCTTTCAAGGCCGACAGGGACATCGAGCTGAAAATCGGTGACAGGAAACCATCGTCAGACACGGATTTCAAGTCCATCATCAACGAGCTGTCCGACCTTGCAAGCGACATAAAGGAAAGCATCTCCGGAAACAAGGACTACGACAACATCGCGGCAGTCCTTGACGAGATATTGGAGACATCAAGCCAGCTCCTGTACAAGGGAGAGCTGAAATAAAAAAAACCAGGATTGGTCCTGGTTTTTTGTTATCTGTCCTGGAATTTAAATCGTAAGTTTATTGCCCTGTTCAACGATGCGAACGAGCCGGTGAGCTTCAGCGTCTTCCCTTTGTAATTGAACACCACGCCTTCCATGGCATTGTACTCGTTATCCATCTCGGAGAACCGCTCGAGCCAGTAGGCGAACTCATTCTGCTGTTCAAGGGTTCCGTAGGTCGCGACCAGCTCCTTCGCCGTTTCCAGCTGGCTTACGAGGCTCTGTACCACCTCATTCTCGCGCCCCTCGTTGGAATAGCCCTGGACACCCTTTATCACCTCGTTTCCAAGCCGGTAGAAGAAATTCTGGAGCGGACGCATGAATTCCTTGAACACCTCGGTTATCTGGTCGTCAAAGGAAAGGAACAGGATTGCCAGCTCTTCCGCGTTCTCCACTCCGCTGGTCCTTATCATCTTCCTTATCTGTGCCTTTGTCGGTAGGTTCTGCATGTCCACCGGCTTCTCCTTCTTCTCCTTGTCGCTGTATGTCCACCTGTTGAGAATGAGTTCAGTAAACGGCTGGTCAAGGAGCGGCTTGTACTGGCTGTTTATCAGGTTTCCGATAATCATCTTTCTCTTGAAGTCAGCCACCGTGCCCTCGTCGCTAAGTCCGGCAAGGCTCTCAAGGCTGTCAATCTGGGCCGTGAAACGCTCAATCATTGCCTCCCCGTTCTCCCGTATCTTAATGACCACTTCCGGCGTCGTCTGTATCTTTCCGTATTCAGAATTTACAGTTGGCAGTACGCGTTCAAGCATGTCCATCCTCCACTGTTCCTCCTCGTCCGGGATTTCAATGGGTTTCCCTTCCCCGTCATTGGTCAGCGCGACGAGCCCGTGGATGGAGAACGCGATTTCGTTGTAAGGTATGACATTGGGATGGCGAGGGTCAATGACTTCACAGTTGGCGAACAGCTTGTATCCGTCGCCGTTGAAGAAACCGATGGGGTCCGGCAGTTTCTTTACCGCGTCACTGAACAGGTAGTAGGCGTTCTTGTAGGCGATGAGGGTTGACTGGTCCTTTCCTCCGCCCCATCTTTCCTCCATCTCCGGCACGCCCATTCCAGTGTCGTTTCCCTTTACCTGGGTGCTGTTCCTCGCAAAGCTTACCTGTCCATCCGGCGTAACGGTGGCGAAGATGTTCATTCCGTCAAGTTTCTCGCTGGCGTGCTCGATTCCGGTTCTGAAAAGGTCGACCACCAGCTGCTTGAAATCGCCGAAGGTATATTCATTGATTTCGTAAGGGTGGGACATATGACCGTACGCACCGCCTTCCTTCACGCTCTCGTTAAGGAGGGACAGTTTGCGACACACCTCGTTGATGATGTATCCCAGGTCGCTTTCAGTTATTCTAATGCGCTTTTCCATACTCATATAAATAGACGCCAGGATACAAAAAACCGCGGAACCCTAAAAGTCCCGCGGCATTCATTAACACATTACTCGCCGTTCCTTCCAATCGGAATCTGACGGCCCTTGACTTCCCTTTCAACCTTCTTCTTAACGGTGACCACGATATTGTCATGCTCATCAAAGTTGGCCTTCAGCGTGTCAGGGTCGGCGTCGGCAGGCAGCATGACAACCGTCTTCTGCGAATGCCGGTAGAAGCTCTTCTCGTCTTCGCTGGTGGAGTGCTCGTAGGTGATTTCAAGCATACGCCCGTCCTCACCGAGTTCAATCTTCACCGCGTCCTCCGGAACTCCTTCCTTACCCTTCTGGCCACCGATATTGGTAACCATCTGGTAGTACTTCCCCTTGTCCTGGAAACCGAGGCCATCAAGGCCTTCCATCAAGCTCGTTAACGGCTTGAAGTGCCCGTCAGGCATCAAAGCGTCATAAGGCTCTTCAAAAAGGGTCTCATGGAGGTGTCTTACGTCCCCAGGGAACATAAAGTTAAAATACCTGTTTGCCGCCTCAAGAGAGCGAGCCGGAACTAAGTCCTCAATGTTTTCAAACCAATTCTTCTTTGCCATAATTCTTTGATTTTTAATGTGTTATAGTCTACTTATTATTCTTCCTCTGGTCAAGTCGTAGGGTGACATCTCAACTTTCACCCGGTCTCCGACAATGACCTTGATATAGTTTCTTCTCATGTTACCGCAGGCCTGGCACAGTATGACCATCCCGTTCACATCCAGCCTCACCCTGAACATGACATTCGGTAGGGTCTCAAGCACCTCGCCCTCATATGTCATCAACGCCTGTTTCGCCATCAGTCTTTCGTCACTTGTTAAATTATCTTCTTCCTTTCCTTCTCGTAGTTCGCCTTGTAGAAGTTATAGATGTCGGCGAGGGACAGCGGCTTGTTGGTCACCGGGGCATACTGATACTCTCCCCTCTCGTACGCATCATTGTAGAGGCTGTGCAGGAGCGTGTTGGCCTTTTCCTCGCACAGCGGCTTGAACTCGTACTTTGACACCAGGCGACCCTTTCTCAGAAGCGCGGTGTCAATGTTCTTCACATCGTCGTTGAATGTGCAGATGAACTTCAGTCCGAGACCGTCACTGAAAAGTCCGTCCGTCATGTTGAGAAGGAGGGACACGGCGGCGGGGGAACCGTTTGCCTTGCGGTCCTTGATGGCCTCCTCGCAGTCTTCCAGGATGATGATGTGGTTCTGCAGCGTCATGAGGAAGGTGCTGAAATTCGGCTGGCTCAGGATGCTCACCAGGTTCGCCGGGATGTACACGAACTTCTTGGCCGGGTTGGAACTGATGAGGTGACGGATGTAGGTGGTCTTCCCCGTCCCCTTCTCGCCATGGAGGATGATGAGCCCGCTGTCGTCGTCCCTCTCAACGAACTCCTTGATAATCTGGTTCTCCGGCACGAAGTCATCGTTGTAGTTGCGGAGGATGTCAAGCTCGGAGAAGTCCTTGATTGGTAACTTGTTGAGATAGAATGTGTTGTCGTAGGCCACGGTGTACACATTGTTCGGGGGGAGCGACGGTTTCTTGTAGTGCTTCATCAGCAGCTTCGTCAGTCTCATCACCTCGTCCTCGCATCCGTTCCGGTACAGCACATAGGTCTCTCCGGGGTTCCTCTCAATCCTCACGAACAGGCCCTTGCTCTTGATGTAGATGTTCAGCCCGCTTTCCTCTTCCTCGGTCTGCAGGTTGTACAGGCTGTAAATCACAAGCTGTACATCGTCTGCACCGTATTCCGCCTTGAGGTCCGGCAGTATCTCCGCGGTGTCAAAATAGTAGTTCATGTGGGCCTCGTCATACTTGTAGGTATACAGGCTCGGGAACTCGTTGTACACCGCGAAAAACAGGCTCTGCAATGAAAGCCCGTCACTTGTGCAGAAAGTCTCAATCGCGTCCTTTCCCTCTAGTTTAATCTGTTTAAATCCCTTTGTCTCAATCATGCTTATGGCTTAAATTTTGCACTTTCCCTGTTCGACAGCACCCTGATACGGAAAAACGGGCTCTTGCTGTCCCTCACATCGTCAACATCGTTTTTCCTCGGGTTCAGCACATTGTCGATATGTCCCATGTTGTACGCTCCCGGGCCGACGAACACACCACTACCCCAGATGGTCTTCTCAAACCTACCGCTGGTTATGAAATAGCGTTCCTCGTACCGGTCCGTGTCATAGGTATTCTTGTGCTTTACCTTGTATGTCTGTCCCAGGTTTCCCATTTCCGTACCATTAAAATACAAATTTATTTTTAGGAAAACAACTTTTTCGGCATTTTATCATAGTTATACCATGAAAACTGCCATAGTAGGTGAGCGCAGCATTTATAGAGACAGGGCGCCGTGCTATAGGTACATGTTTCGGGCGGGGGTTTTCCTCGCCTTTTTTGATTTGATGCGATATTTATCTGTGTATAATGTAGATTACCATGAAAAAGAATGTAATACGACTTAACGAGGGGCAACTTCGCAAGGTTATAAAGGAAAGCGTTGTAAAAATCCTCAAGGAAGAATTTGGCGGCGGACAGGAACAGCCTTTCACTGGAAAACTGGCTGAAATCGTACCGCAGATTGAACAGGCCCTTAACAGCAGTCTCCGTCGGCTTTATCGCAATATGGAGGCAATGAATGACATATTTGACCCTCCGTTTGACTGGAACAGTCCCGCCATTGATGACTATGAAGAGCCAGAACGCGACACTGAAAAGATGTCCGCGGCATATGACAAGGCTTGTGAGTATGGCGAGAAAATCTGTGAGATAGTGAACAGGATTTTCGGTGAGGACCGTTACACTATTTCAGGCGACGATGAGTATGGCGACCCTACGCGTATAAGAATTGAACCTATCGATTGTCCATATGGTAGTTATTCTTATGGCGGTTCTGACCCGGAAGAAGACGATATCTACTTTGGAGCTTTAATGTACGCACTCAGAAAGAATGTTTCGTACGAGCAGGCCCTGAGAGCTAAGAGAAAGGAAGCTGACGAGAGGCGGGCTAGGGAAACATCTGAATACGAACGGAAAAGACAGGCAGAATTGGACAACAAGAGAAAATTCCTGAAAGGAACGTCCAACATGTCCAACGATGAACTTGACCGGATTAACCTTAAGCCGGTCGGTAAGATTGACCTGTCGAAGGTTGACCCGAAATCAATGAATAAGAAAAGATGGTAAAATACAATATGGTTATGAAAAAGAAAAGCGACAGTTACCTGCCGCTTTTTTTGTTTGCTTATGTTAAATCCTATTTCTCCTTGTAGAGAGTTACGTTGACCTTGCTCTCGTCAAAGTCCGTGTTACCTTCAAAATCAGACTGATACTCAGCACCGAACATCGTAACGACAGACTCAATAGCAAAGGTCCTCTTGAACTGCTTGAAACCAGTGCCGAACGGAGCCTTTTCTTCTCCACCATCATAGGATTCCCTGATTGTGCCATAGAACGGCTGGAACTTGACCGCAATCCAAGGATATTTTGCTTCCGGGGCATAGAAAGCACCCTTCCAGCAACGGACGCAAGGGTCGCCGTTTCTGTCAACATAGTGGTATCCATCCTCAAACTCAACCGGTTTGCCACCTTCCTTGACGATGTCGTTCCAGTTGGCCGGGCGCTGGTCTGCCTCGTTCCAGAGGTCTTCCTTATAAGGCTGAATGCTGTCGGCCCATACATAGTAGTCCTTGAGGGCTCCGTTTGCGTAGGAAGCGTTCCAGGATGCCTCGTCCTTGATGTAGTCAAATGCGCCAGCAACTTTGGTCGCATCAGCCATGTCAACGAGCTCAGCGGCCTCAACCATGAAGTCAATCTTTTCAAGTTCGGCTTCTGTAAGTACCTGTGCGGTTTCAACATCAGCAGCGGACGGCATTTCACCAGGATTCTCCTTTGCATACTTGTTGATGAATTTCTTGGCCTTGACATTCTTGGCCAGTTCAGTAAGGTGTTCTTTTCTATTTGCCATGTTCATTCATATTTTTCTATAAATAGTATGGTCGGCCGCAATTTCAGCCGACAAGCTTCCAATCTCTAAGAAATTCTCCGCTTCTGTCCACATAGTTGTCGTAGACATGGTATTCGCCGTCCACAACCTCGTCATGGACAACGCGACCCTTTCCTTCGTAGAATTCCTCGCAGTCATCGTACCAGTCATCAAGGAGTAGCGTACCGTCGTTTTTCAGGTAGTTGTACTTTCCGTGGTCATCGCGTACGACAGAAAGACCGTTAGCCATGTATCCGCACCAGTTGTACCACTCCGGGGAAAGGAATTCGCCGGTATCCTTGTTCATCAGGTTCATTTTGGACTCCTTTCTTACCGGCTCCCACTTGAGGTCGTCGAACTCGCCTCCCTCGTCGGACATGTCCATCATCTTGGCCTCGTTGAGCTTCTTCTTCTGTATCATCACATAGTCGGCGAACGGTTGGCGCTGTTTTCTTCCACGGTACAGCCACTTCTTAAACACCGCCAGTGAAACCCCGGTGATGTGCATGAAACCGTGCCAGTTGTCGTCAAAGTTGGAGAAATACGCGGCCTTGGCTTCCTTCTTTGAAGAGAAGCCGAACATGACCTTGCTTTCGTCGAATGAGCCGTTCATCTTCTGGTCAACGACATACACCCTCTCAAAGTCCTCCACATCCGGTCCAATGAACACATCGACCTGGTCTCCGTCCTTGCCCTTGGTCCTGGTGAAGTAGCCGTAGTGGTTCTGCATGACATTGTACTTCTTCTTGTCCTTCCCGTAGTACCTCCTACTGCCGATTGGGTTCTCAATGGTGATGTCAAAACCCTTTATCCTGACGTGGCCCATCTTGTAGTTTCCGGCCTCCTTCTGCGCGTCTGACGGGTTGGTGTCCGCCTCGTTCGCCTTCTGGTCAACTTCTTCCTTCGAAATGTTCTCTTCCAGTTTTTTTATCGCATTGGTCAGTCTGTTGAACTGCCATTCATTCATTATGATTTTCATTATTTCAAAAGATTTACTGACAGGTTTCCGAACATCCCTATCTTATCATTGAACCAGTCCTGCAAGACCTGGTGGATGAACTTGCCCCTCTCGTCCTTGTTGAGGAACATGTTCTTAAATTTCTCAATGAGCAGGTCTTCCAGTTGCATCTCTCCCAGGTTCTGTATGATATCGCCGTTGGAGGACATCATTCCCGCTATCCTAACCTTTGCCGGGAAACCATCCGGGCCAAGGTTCTCAATCTGCCCCTTTTTGAAATTCGTATCAAGGTATTTCTTAACGAGAAGGACATTTTCCGGGTTTACGATATACGGCCCGGCCTTTTCCGGCATCTTTGACGGTGTGTTCTGCGGTATCTCGTTACTCAACGCCCGTGCCTGCTCCTCCGTTATAATCAGTGTCTTCATCGCGTTATGCCTTTAGAGATAAATAGTCCGTTATACGCAAAATCCCCCAGGAATTACCCGGGGGACTCTCGTTGACCGCACGCCGTTAAGAAACATTCAAAGAGCTGGCCTGTGCGGTTACCTCAAATACATGTCCGTTGTAGTCATTCTCCAGGAGCAGGTCGGTCACCTTGTCCTCAATCTCGTCCTGGATGGCCCTGACGACCGGTCTTGCGCCGTATTCCTTCTGTTCCTTCACAATGTCAAGGATATAGTCAACGGTTCCTTCGTCGTATGTCAGGGTGTAGCCGATTTCAAGCATTCTCTGCTGGAGCTTGCTGATTTCAAGCTTGATGATTTTCCTCAGGTCGTCGTCTCCGAGGGCGTTGAAGTAAATCACATTGTCAAGCCTGTTAAGGAATTCCGGGGGGAACTTATTTTTCAGCTGCTTAAGGAGAATCCGCTTCTCGTTCTCATTCTCGTCGGTGTTGAAACCAATCCCCCTTCCGAAGTCAGCCGCGGCCTTTGCACCGGCGTTGGAGGTGAAGAGGACAATGACATTCTTAAAGTCCACCTTCTGGCCGGAGTTGTCGGTAAGGAAGCCTTCGTCAAGGACCTGGAGGAAGATGTTGTACACCTCCGGGTCGGCCTTCTCAATCTCGTCAAGGAGAAGCACGCAGTATTTCCTGTTCTTCACGGCCTCGGTCAGCTGGCCACCCTCTTCGTATCCGACATAGCCGGGGTTTGAGCCGATGAGCTTGTTGACGGAGGTCTTGTCCGGGTACTCGCTCATGTCAAAACGGATGAGTGCACTCTCGTCACCGAACATCTCCTTAGCTAACTGCTTCGCTATCAAGGTCTTGCCAACGCCCGTCCTACCGAGCATGAGTGCCGAGAACTGACAGCCGGACTTCTTAAAGCCTACACGGCTGCGCTTAAGGGCCTTGCAGATGATGTCAATAGCCTCGTCCTGACCGATGACATTCTGCTTGAGCCGTTCGTCAATGTTGGCCAGTTTCCTCTTGTCGTCAGTGGAAAGCTTGCTCAGCGGAATTCCGGTCTTGCTGGAGATGATGTCGTAGATGGTGTCAACCTCAACGACCGGTCTGTGGGCTCTCTTGTATTCTTCCTCCCTCTTCACGAATTCCGCAAGGGTGTTGGCTGTCCGCTTCTGCTCCTTCTCAAGCTCGTCCGCCTCATCGTACTTGTTCTCCTTCTTAAAGGTCTCAATGTCGGTTTTCAGCCGGTAGATTTTCTCCCGGAGTTCCTGGATTTCCTTTGACTCCGTGTCGTTCTTCGTTCCGATTACCGCTCCGGCCTCGTCAAGGACATCAATGGCGGAGTCCGGCAGATTCCTTTCCGTGATGTACTTGTCGGCCAGCTCCACGCACGCGTCAATGGCTTCCGGCGAGTAGGTCACATTGTGGAAGTCCGCGTAGTTCTGCTGGACGCCGTTGAGGATTTCCTTTGAGCCGTCCTTGGTCGGAGCGTCAATGACCAGTTTTTGGAACCGGCGGAGAAGCGTCGCGTCCTTGTCGAAGGTGGAGCGGAACGAGCCGAAGTCAGCCGTGCCGATTACCTGAACCTCTCCGTTATCAAGCGAGTGGGAGAGCATGGAAGCGATGTCATAGTCGTTCTTCACCTTGCTTCCCATGACATTTCCGATGTTGTCAATGAACAGGATATAGTCGCCGGACATCTTAATCTCGTCCAGGAGCCCCTTCACCCGTTCCTCAAACATTCCACGCAGGGTCGTACCGGCCATGAGAGCCGTCATGTCAAGGGAAATCAGCTTCTTGTTCTTGAGGAACTTCGGAACCGTGCCCTCAACAATCTTGTAGGCAAGTCCTTCGGCCAGGCAGGTCTTTCCGACACCGGCACCTCCGACGATGATGACATTGTTCTTCTTCCTTCGTCCGAGGGTCCTTATAATGGTGTCAATCTCGTTCTCGCGCCCGACCAGCTTGTCAATCGCGTGAAGCTCGGCCATGGAGTTCAGGTTCGTGCAATACTGCTCAATGAACTGGTTCTTCCCCTTCTTCGCCGTCGGTTTCTGCTGTGCCGTCGCCGCCGCTATCGACGATTCGTCAAATCCGAGCATCCTCATCAGCTCCGGTGGCATGTCCGTCGGCTCTCCGTTGAAGTTCGTTGACTTGAAGACCACGGGACCTGCTGGCGTGTTGATGATTTTGACCGATGTGTCCCCTCCGTTCGCCAGGTCAATCCCGCCGAAGAACGGTTTCTGGGCCTGTTTCTGGTCCTTCTTCCCGTCCCCGACACCGGAGCTTATCTTCTCCAGGAGGACAGGATACGAAAGACCGGCCCCATTGAACACCTTGCGTATGCTGTTGTCCGGAGCGTCGTCGGCGAGTATGTGAAGTAGGACATGCTCACTGCCGAGCTTTTCCGCGCCAAGCATCTCCCTCTCGGTATTAGCCCCGGCCAGCGTTTCCGTCAGCTTGGAGTCATACTTGATTTCTCTGTTGGGTTTGATGGCGCTCAATGCCCGGCCCTGCAGAATCTGGCGGTAGGTCGTGTAGATGCGGTTCTTCGCCATGTTTGAGCAGCAGTCGTTGATGATTTTGTAGACCGTTGAGTCCTTTTGGTCAAGGATTGCAAGGATGAAATACTCAAGGGTGAGAACCGGTGTCGGCATCTCCTTCCCCAGGGTATTCTCCATGAACCCAAGGAGCCTGTTAAGCTCGTTCGTGTAATTTTCGTTCTGGGTCATTATTGTTTTGTAATGTTTCTATCGCTATAATACAAGCTTTTTTTCGCAAAAACAAGTCGGAAATGCAAGCTTATTCACTTGCAATGCGGGAAAACAAGCAAATCCGCTTGCAATCGCGTTTTGATATATAAATATTTTTCCGTATAATAACCTTGTAAAATTGATTGATTATGGCATATAAGGCAAAATACTACGACAAGAAGACGAAGACTGAGAAGGTCTGGCACGAGTCCTCAATGATTAAGTACACAGAGATGGTGGAGGACCCGGACGACAATTTCGGGGAGCTGACTGTGGTTTTCAACAACGGAGCAACCTACAGGTACCAGGGTGTTTCCCTCGCTGACTATGTGCTTCTCGCTGCCGGTGGAATTGACTCCTCAAACGGCAAGACATTCAACAAGGTTATCAAGGAACACGGGTACGCGTACGAGAAGATTGAGCCGATGTCCCAGGATTACATTGACGAAGGCCTTAAGTGGGTGGTTATGAAGCAGGCCGAGAAGTTCAATACCTGTTTCATCTTCGGGCCGGAGGATTTCACCGAGATGGAGTTTGACCATTTCGCGGCTACGAGACTTACCGGCGCCCTTAATGACATTCTGGGTGCGAAATTCATCATCCGGGACAGCCTGAAGTTCGGAAACCGGGTGGTTGACTATCTCGTTGATGTGCTGAATGTTAGCCCGAAGGACATAACTATCTATAAATTAGCCGATTGCGAGTCCTGTATATACAACATGGACATAGAGAGGAACGACGAGTTTGAGACCGACGAGGAAATGGACCAGAACATGACGCTCCGTTCCAACTATGACCTCGGAATCGTCCACAACTGGGAAACCGAGGTAACGAGGGAGTCAAAGAACATTTTAAGAAGATATATCTATGAATAACGGAGTATTGGAGAAGCCGGACTATGTTTTCGGAAAGGTACCTCAAATCAAGGACATCTGCATTGAGTTCGGAATTCCGCTTGACGATGCCGCTACGGTGACCTGCATGTATGAGGCGGTCAAGCGATGCACGGAGGACAACGCCTACGACTACAACGATGAAATCTACAACGATGGGTACCGCGAGGGTTGGAACGATGCGCTTGACCAGTGCGAAAACAAGATTGACAGCGTGACCTGGGATATCGGGAGGCTGAGAAAAAACTAGAAATCTGGTGATGCCGGGGCTTTTGCTCCGGCATTTCTGTTATTGTTAGCTATTTATCAGAAAATAATAGCTAACAGAATAAGGTATGTTTGATTTCCAATACAAAGAAAGCGTGGGGTTCGTTTCCTATGCTGCAGCGATGAAGGCGAAGGCCGGTGGATGCGACGAGTGCTCCGAGGAGGCCGAAGAGGCAAAGAAAGCCGTAGAGGAGCTTTCCGAGGCCGTTTCCGAGCAGAATGAGGCCGTAGCTGAGAACTCCGCTGCCATTGCCGAAAACAAGACCGCAATCGCCGAGAACGCGACCGCCATTGCCGAGGAGACAACGGCCAGGGAAGATGCAGTCAGCGACCTCAACGACAGGATTGACAGTATCCCCGGAACCGAGTTTGACCCGGACGACTATGCCAAGAAGGAAGATGTGTACACCAAGGCCGAAGCTGACGAGAAGTTCCTCACCGAGCACCAGGACATCAGCGGTCTCGCGACGAAGGAGGAGCTTGGCGGCGTGACCGAGCGTGTTTCCACCCTTGAGAGCGAGTTCGCATCCGTCGACGAGAAGCTTATCGGTCTCGCGGAAGCCAATCTCGCACAGGACACGGTCATCGCGACGAAGGCTGACGACCTGGAGATGGAGAACAAGATTTACGCCCTCACCCAGCTTGTCGGAGACCTTGGCGGAGCCGTTACCTACGAACTCCCGAGCCCTGCAGGTAAGTCGTTCAACGCCCTGATGTCCAACAACGGAACGGTCAAGCTCACCGACGATGTTGAGACCGGCCGTTTCGGACCTGGTGTCACGGCGAAGAACACGGTCAAGCTCAACCTGAACGGCCATAACCTGTCATTCACCGGAACCGGAAACAACGGCGCAATCATGGCCAGGGGTACCGAGCAGATTACCATCTACGGAAAGGGAACCATTGACGGCGGCGAACTTATAACCATTCAGGGTAACGGAGCCGACTCGGTCATCAACCTCACCGGAAGCACGACTGTCTATCGCAACTCCAGGAACGGAGGCGAGCTTGTCTACTGCTACGCCGGAACCATCAACATCACCAACGGAACATTCAGAAAGGATGTTGGAAGTACCGATTATCTCCTCAACTGCTACGATGCCAACTACAAGAATGGAACCGCAAAAATCATCGTCTCGTCCACATCCAAGACTTCCGGCCCGAAGTTCTACGATTTCAACCCGACCGACAACAGCGCCGAGGGAGAGCACACGAACTTTGTTGCCGAAGGTTGCGAGGTGGTAGTGTCAACGGTCACCGAGGACGAGGTCGAACACACCGTTTACATGGTTGTCAAGTCGGCCGAGTAAGCGTAAAACAACAATCATACCGTGAAGGACTGGCAAAAGCTGGTCCTTTTTTTGTGCATAAGCGACTATTTATGAAGAAAAGTGAAAATTATGTTAAAGAATTCAAGCAACGAAGTGACAAGGTTCATTCCTACCCCGCTCGCAGGGTGCAAGAAGGTGAAGAGCGTCGGCAACGATTTCAAATCTTTTGACTATCGCAGGAACGCCGCCGATGTGAACAATGTTGAGGAGACTCCGGTTCTTAACGAGATGGAGCCTTCTACCGCGAATATCATCGTCGGTAAGCTTGACACCGTAGGAAACGACTTCAAGTCCCTCGACAACAGGTCTCTCCGGGAGGAATAGGCCTATGAGCGTACGGGAGAAGGAAAAGAAACCGTCGGCAATGAAACAGGTCCATAACAAGGTGAACGCCGGAATTATGGACGCTGTTGCCTATGGCGGTATGTGTGAGGCTGCTGACCCTGAAGATGAGGAATACCAAATCGGAATGGAGGACGGTGGCCTTGAGCCGTACGCGCATGTCAAGGAAGGAAAGAAGACGATGTTCGTGACCGAGGAGCAGCTGAGACAGATGAAGATACTCCTTGAGGCCGACGACAAAAAAGAAAACCAACCAGACTACCAGACATACGTTAAGTCCTTCATTAAGTTCCTCCGCAGTCAGCACCTGTCAATTGACCCGCTGCCGGAGATTGAGTTGAATGACGAGGAGCAGGACGGGCTTTTCATCAAGACCGGTTATTATTCCCCGGACGAGAGAAAGATTGTGGCTTTCACCAACGGAAGACACATCAAGGACGTCATGCGCACCATCGCCCATGAGTTCATCCACCACATGCAGAACGTACAGGACCCGGATAAGGACTGGGGTTCAAACGGCGACCTTGAGCAGGACAGGAAGCTTCGCGGAATTGAGGGCGAGGCATACCTTCTCGGGAACATTCTTTTCAGGGAGTGGACCGAGTACGCCAGGAAGAACGAGAGGAACCTGAACGAGTCCCGAATCTCCGAAAGTCCTGACAACTGCATGGGCATCAACTGGCACCTGGAGGATGCGGTTCCTTTCATGGTGTACCTTGAGGACGGGAAGTTCTATGTTGACTATCCGGGAAGGACCCACGGAGACATGCTGAGGAAGCTTGGTGTGTCGGAGGATACCGTTGAAAACCTTGACGACCTTACCTTCGCCGAGCATGTTGAAGTTGAGCGGACCGGAAGATACTGGCCGATGAACAACGTGATATCCCTCTGGGAGACCCCTGTTGAGCACCAGTGGAAGCTCATTAACGTCGTAAGCCAGCTGAGCGACCACATTGACATGGACCTGAAATACCTTGTCGTTGACTATTGGGAGAAATACCCGGCATGGACCGTCCCGTACAAGTGGTTCCTTAACGGTACATTGAGCATGCTCCTTGAAATCGGCGTTGACGGGATAAGCGCCGTTGACCCGTACGAATACCGAGAAACCGGAAAGTACACCAAGTTCTTCGTCAAGCTTAAGGACGGAAGGGGAATGGTCTTTGACATAAACGGAGACATCGTTCCGTCCGAATATCAGGTGGGTTCCGAAAGCCTGAACGAAGCGACAGACGAGATTGTTGAGCCGGACGACGTCGACCTTTCCTCCTTCAACATAAAGAAGCACCTGAATCCGAAGTTCTGGGACGACGGGCACCTTGACACCAGGATACGGCTCAGGCTCCTTGACATCGCCGACGACTTCTTTGACTCTCTCGGCGTTGACTGGGTTGAGCCGGAGGATGTCATCATCACCGGTTCCATCGCCAACTATAACTGGAACAGCGAGCACTCCGACATTGACCTCCATATCCTCGTTGACTATGAGGATGTTGACGAACGCGTTGACTTCGTCCGCGAGTATTTCACCCTGAAGAAGAACGAGTGGAACGACAAGCACAAGGGACTGCGAATCTTCGGTTTCCCGGTTGAGGTTTATGTCCAGGACGCTAACGAGCCACACGCTTCCAGCGGCGTGTACTCCATTGACCGTGACGAGTGGATAACCGAGCCTGACAGGGAAAAGCTCCGCTCGGGAAAGGTGGACAAGAGGCACGTCCGGGAGATGGTTTCCACCTACATGAACAAGATTGACAATTTGATAGATATTTATAAGCGCCACAAGGACGACGAGTATGAGATGAGGAAGGTTGCGGATGACGCCGCCGAGATGATGAGCGAGATAAAGAAGCTCCGTAAGGACGACCTCGCGAAATACAACCGGGAGATGTGCGACGGAAATATCATATTCAAGGCCCTGCGGAGAAGTGACTACATCGGTAAGCTGATAAAGCTGAAAAACTTGGCTTATGACAAAATAAACAGCCTGTAATCACTTTTTGCAATTGTAAGATATTTATAAGAAAACTGTTGGGATATAAGACCAAAATTGAAAATAATTCTGATAAAGATACAACGAAATGTCTAACAAGAATGACCAGCTGGTACGCATGAAGGAACTCATCAAGTACGGCACGGTGAACGAGGATACAAAGCCAGTTAGCTCATATAACATTGAGCATAAGGCTGTTGCAGCTGACGGAAGATGCTATGGTATCATCCGTGAGAACAGCAAGTTTTTTGTGAAGGTCGCGACTCCGGGAAAGGAGACGATTGCCGAGGCCTATCAGTACATCGGCGGTATTCAGAACAAGAAGAACTACGAATACAACAGCTACAACAACGCTCTCAAGCAGTTTGAGCTCAAGCTTGGCTCCATCAACGAGGCCTATGACGAGGACCGCAGGGTGAATGTTGAGACGCTCGACCCGTTTAAGAAGGAAGACCTTGTCATTGAGGGAACCGAGAAGATGAAGAACGAGCTCGCCCGCCAGCGCCAGATTATGCGCAACGCCAGCGTCATTATGAACGAGGCCACCGAAATCGGCTCAACTCCGTTTAAGACCCAGCCAGAGGCAGAGCACGAGAACTCCGGCGACAAGGACTATCCTTTCACCAAGGAAGGAAAGCCTGAGCAGGACCGCGGAGCCATCAAGTTCGGCGAAGGAAACCCGGACAAACACAGCTCCACATTCGGACCTGACTCCAATGATGTAGAGGATTATGACCTTGATAAGGGTGCAACCCCTAAGGTTAAGGGTTCTGTCGCTTCTGAAAATCCTAGCGGCGGAAAGGTTGCCCGCGTCAATGAAGGTGTTGAGGAATGCGGTCTCGCAGGTCCCCTCCCGGAAGAAGGCGAAGACGACCTTGACCTTGGTGGCGGTGAAGAGCCTGAAACCGTAACCCCTGAGGAGTTCAACGGTTCCGAGGGCCTTGGCATTGACCTTGGTGACGAGGAACCTGAAGTCGGTGACGAGGAAGGCCTTGGCGACGATGAGGGCGAAATCGAAATTGAGCTCGGTGACGACGAGGAAGACCTTGACGACGAGGATGAACTCGGTGACGAGGAAGACCTTGACCTTGGCGATGATGAGGACTTTGACTTCGAGGATGAGGACGAATTCGGTGACGATGAGGACCTTGACCTTGGCGATGACGAAGAGTTCGACGACGAGGAAGACTTTGACCTTGACGGCGAGGAAGAGGGCGAATTCGGAGACAATGACGAAATTGAACTTGACGAGAACATCGTTAAGCAGTTCCGTAGACTCGTAAGAGAATCCATTGAAGAAATGGCGTTCAAACAGCACCCGAAAGAATGGGACGACCCGGACGATGACGAAGAACTTCCTGAAGATGAATATGTCGAAGATGATATGATTTTCCCGGACGATGACAGGATTGCAAGTTGGCACGAACCTATTTACGAGGCCAAGTCAAGAAAGATGAACAGCATCGTTGAGTCTGTCGTCCGTGACATCCTTAAGGAAGATGAGCTTCATGTATTCGGCGACCACCCGGGTTACCGTAAGAAGCCTTTTACCCTTCCTCAGACGGGTTCCGACAAGTTCCAGGTCAACCGCGACTGGAACGACGACAGCGTGCACAACGAGGAGCCTTTCGGCAAGGGCAAGGGTGACAGCACTCCTTTCGACATCCTCGTAGCTCAGATTACTGATTCAGTGATGAAGCAGGTGAACGAGGGTAAAAAAAAAGTGAAGTAACTCTTAACGAGAGGAAAGTCATAAAGGTAAAGAAGGAAGCACCATCCGCGGGCGTTGTTCCGCAGGGTGATGCTTCTTCTGTTGCTCCAGCCCCTATGCCAGCTCCGGCTCCCGCGCCAGAACAAGCTCCAGTCCCAGGGGCCGACATGGCCGGTGGAGAGTTTGACCCGATGGGTGCGGACCCGAACATTGGTGCAGGAATAGGAAACATGGCAGACCAACCAGACACACCGGTG